>Ga0222668_1000069_pt1 | contig 74605 bp, 55 predicted proteins | sample AntAcemetagen728_FD_179823 | JGI IMG/M metagenome (GOLD analysis project Ga0222668, IMG submission 179823) | Saline water microbial communities from Ace Lake, Antarctica - #728 | ecosystem: Environmental > Aquatic > Non-marine Saline and Alkaline > Saline | place: Antarctica: Ace Lake...
AAATTGCGAGGGCCGATTATCGTCCCTCGGGAGACCACCTTTCAAGTTTCAACAATTTTTGGGACACTTCCAAAAACTGTCCGTAGTGCGCTGCCCCAGTGACTCCTCTCGTCAACCCTCAGCATCTTACGGCCCGACGAATTATATGGCCTGTCGCGGCACGACCATGAATACGACCAGTGCTCCTGGTACTTCGATGTTCTGGAATAACAGCAATACCAAAATTCGTGATATCGAAGATGGCACGACCAATACGATCATGGTCTCAGAAACGTTCTCGAGTGCTGAATTCTGCTCTGAACAGCCAACGGCTTCGAATGGGGTTTGCCCCACCACCTGCACAGCTTACACTGGTGGTACACAACAAGGCTTCTCATGGTTCTATGCGGTCAATTACGAGGGCGCCTATTTTGGTACCGCGTATACTCCAAACCATCCCCAGCCAGACTGCGGTGCCTCTTCCAGTTCTCAAGCAGCGCACCTGGCAGCGCGCAGTAAGCATGTGGGTGGAGTTCATGCTCTGCTAGGAGACGGCTCTGTTCGGTTTGCGTCAGAAAATCTCGATGCACAGATCTGGAAAGACCTGGGACATCCCAGCGATGGAAATGTCATTGGTGAATGGTAAGCTTCATTCGGCATTTCTGAATTTTAAAATCTCGCGCCACTTGATTTTCGAATCAAGTGGCGTGATTTCTAATTTTATTGAATCACTCTTGAGTCAATCCGACTCTGAATCTTCTTGACAGCTTTCCATTTCGAATTGCTGTTGGAATGATTGATCAACGGAACACACACTATGACCAGATATTTAATTCTATCCCTGCTAACAGCCTGTATGACTCCCTGCCTGTTCGGCTGTGGTGAAGAAGCTCCCATCGTTCAGGAAGATTATGATGTTGTCGAAGAACTTGATCCTGCTACAGAAGCGGAAGCACAAAAGAAGGCACAACAAGAAAATCGGTAATCGGTCAACACTCCCGGCTGAACGACTCAGCCGGGAGTCGACTCTATGCGCCCTCATCCCCCATGCAAACGATCAAGCATTGCTCGCGTGCGCTGATTTCTCCCCATCTTCAGCTATGCCCCTCGCACGTATCTGTCTCAGCGCTTCCGCAGCTTTGACCGGCTGGTGTTAAAGCTTCTCTGACCGCATCAAGAACAGATCTTCCGAAATCGTGCCCTGCCGCAGTCAGCGATTTCCACCTGCCCAACAGCATGTAACCATAGTCACTTCTATACATTAACTCTGACTTTAATCTGATTTTTCCGCTACATTTTATTGATTGTGTAGGAAGATCTCTTTAGGCTGGACAATAAGTAATTGGAGTCACCTGTTTCATTGGTAGTTCCATTTATTTCATGTTTGAAATTCCGCTGGTTAATCAACTCACTTTCTTGTGATTATTCACAAGCCAAATCCAGCTCAAACATCTCTGTCTTTTCAAAATAATAAAATCGATTCCGTTTAGCCAAAAGTCATCTTATTGGATTGAACCCCGATAGTTGCTGCGCCTTTTTTATAAATGCGCTATTTCAAGTTATCTCTGTTCTTTTTTTTCTTATTCCCTGGAGTTCAAGTTATGGAAAAAATGTTGCTCAAAAGGAAGCGTGGCTTCACGCTGATCGAACTGCTGGTCGTGATTGCCATCATCGCGATTTTAATTGCTTTACTTTTACCAGCCGTTCAGCAAGCCCGCGAAGCCGCCCGCCGTTCACAGTGCAAAAACAATCTCAAGCAGATTGGTCTGGCTTTGCACAACTACCACGATAACTTCAGAACCTTTCCACCAGGATCTGTCAGAAGAACCTATGGTGCAGGAGTCCAATCCTGGGTCACCAGCCAACTCGGTTGGATTCCCCGCATTCTGCCATTCCTGGATCAAGCTGTGATTTACAATCAAATTAACTGGGAAATGGAACATGGAGTCAGTGCGGCTCCGAATAGCAATCTCCGCAAAGAAAAGCTGACGGTCATGCGTTGCCCCAGCGATTCTTCACGTCAACCCGATGGAAATTATGGCCCTACAAACTATATGGCCTGTCGAGGCAACTCAGTCAGTTCTGGCAACAATTCCACGGGGTCAATGTTCAGCTTGAATAGTCTCGTCAGAATCCGTGATATTGAAGACGGAACCTCAAACACCATGATGGTCTCGGAAACATTTGCGAGTGCCCCCATGTGTAGTGAATTACCCGTCAGCAACGCTTGCTCAACTACTTGTGCCACTGTTTATAACAGTAACACTACAGGTGCGCAGCAAGGCTATTCCTGGATGTGGGCTCAGCAATATCACGCACATTACTATTGCACGGTTGTTACCCCCAATCCTCCTACTCCGGACTGCGGTGCCGGTTCCAACTCAGGTTCGGCACTTGTGGCAGCCCGCAGTAAACATGTTGGCGGAGTCCATGTCCTGCTGGGAGATGGGTCGGTCCGATTTGCTTCAGCAAATATTGACCTGAATATCTGGCGTAATCTGGGTGATAACGCTGATGGAAATGTCCTGGGTGAATGGTAGGATTCATTCTTGATTCGAAATCCGGAATCATTCCTCGCCACTTGTTGTTTGATTCAAGTGGCGAGGATATTTAACGGAACTTTGCTTTGCTAGTGCTCTGTCAAGCTAGATATTGAGGGTGGGAGGTGTTGTTTATGTGCTCCGTTTTCGCGCTCTCGTAATCTCGATCAACCCAATATTTTAAGATGATACTCCACTAGTTTTCTCACACTGTAATCGACTTCAATCTCAATGCGATGACCTGCGATCGATTCAAACCAAATTGGAATCACATACGCCATGACCAGATTTTTAAGTTCAATACTGCTTGTAACCTGTATGACTCCGTTTCAATTCGGCTGTGGAGGAGAAGGCGCCATGACTCCGGAGACAGCCGATGCGCCCGTTGAAGAGCTTGATCCTGCTACAGAAGCGGAAGCGCAAAAAAAAGTACTCAAAGAAAATTAGAATTCAACAAAGCCCCCTGACTGAATCTTTCAGCAGGGGCTCGATGCTGAAAGTCTCAATCGCTCATACTAACGATCAAGACTCGTTCATATTGCGATGTCTCCCGCCTGACTTACGCTGATGCACTGCGCTGATCCTCCGCTGTATCTGCCATAGCATTCCCCTGTTAGCGCCCTCTTTGCTCAGTGACTTTGACCTGATATTGGTGGCGATCGTGCGCCCACATTAATTTCAGGTGCTGCAAAGATGCGGCCTGCTCCATCAGTCATTCCCCTCCATCTCATCAATTCTCAACACAAAATCTATAGTTGATTAACTCTCACTTTATACAGATTTTCCGCTATATTTTGTTGATTCCTTCTCGATTTTCCTCTAAGTTAAAGTATAGTTCTATTCTGTTTTGCCAAAGCTCATCTCGTTGGTTTAAAACCTGATATTTTGATGCGCCTTTTCAAAATCTCTCTGTTCGTTTTTGTATTTTATTTGCGGGAGTTCATGTCATGGAAAGAATGTTGCTCAAAAGGAAGCGTGGCTTCACGCTGATCGAACTGCTGGTCGTGATTGCCATCATCGCGATTTTAATTGCTTTACTATTGCCAGCCGTTCAACAAGCCCGCGAAGCTGCCCGCCGTTCACAGTGCAAAAACAATCTCAAGCAGATTGGCCTGGCCTTGCACAACTACCACGATAATTTCAGAGCATTTCCACCAGGAGATATCAGAAGGACCTATGGTGGTGTCGACTCCTGGACCACAAGTATGCTGGGCTGGATTCCCCGGATTCTACCATTTCTGGATCAGGCTGTGATTTACAACCAAATTAACTTTGAACTGGAATCCGGAGTCAGCGCTGCGCCGAACAATAATCTCCGCAGAGAAAAACTGACCGTTGTGCGCTGCCCCAGTGATTCTTCGCGTCAACCATCATCAACGTATGGCCCCACAAACTATATGGCTTGTAGAGGTGTCGCTATTAATTCTTCGACTAATTCCACTAATAATACGACTGTGAATTCCAGAACTGTGAATTCTATATTCGCTCAGAACAGTGTAGTCAGAATCCGCGACATTGAAGATGGAACCACAAACACGATGATGGTTTCAGAAACATTTGCGAGTGCTCCCTTCTGTGATGATCAGCCGGTTTCAAGCACAGGGGCTTGCCCTGCCAGTTGCTTGACCAAAGCCCCGTATACGGGGGGCGCACAACAGGGTTACTCCTGGTTCTATGCCCAAATTTATGAATCACATTATTTTGGTACTGTCTATGGCCCTAATCATGATGAGCCAGATTGTGGTGCCGGCTCCAGTACTACCTCAGCACTGCTGGCTGCACGTAGTAAACACGTCGGAGGGGTTCATGTATTACTGGCTGATGGATCAGTCCGGTTTGCCTCAGAAAATATTGATCTGCAAACATGGCAAAATCTGGGCAATTATGCAGATGCAAATGTCCTGGGTGAGTGGTAAGAGCCGCTTATCGTTCTTCAAAGTTGACTGTATTCATCGCCACTTGACACCTGCATCAAGTGGCGATGTTTCTAACACGAAATACCTGTTTTGATATCGTTTTATTTGAACATTTTGCGATTCCAACCCAGATTGAGAATTCGCCAGATTTAAATAAAAAGCGATCCAGAACAAATTGAAGCCTTAGAGATAACGGAAAAGTCGCATCATGACCAGATATTTATTCTCCCTACTGCTGCTGTCCAGTCTGACTCCATTCATGTTCGGTTGCGGTGAAGAAGCACCAGTACATGAAGAGTTTGACGAAACAGAGCAAATTGATCCTGCAGAAGAAGCTGCGAACGAGAAAGAGATGAAAAAAGAACTTCAGTAACCAGAAGGTACCTTGTCCTTTTCATTTTTTCCTTAAAACTCCAATGGCGCGAGCTCCAGTCGCTCACGGCAGGTATCAAGCATGCTCTGTGTAGCGCTCGCGCCCACGCGGCTGACGCCCAGCGCGCGAACTTCCAGAAGTTGATCGAGCGTCCGAACTCCCCCGGCTGCCTTGACCTGTATCTTTTCGGAACTCTGCGCCCGCATCAGTCTGAGGTCATCCAGCGTTGCGCCGCCAGTACCATAACCGGTTGATGTTTTGACCCAGTCCACGCCCAAGTCCCCGCAAATCTGGCAGAGTTTGGTTTTGTGCTGCTCCTCCAGATAACAGTTTTCGAAAATCACCTTAATCTTTTGTCCCGCCTGATGGGCAATGTTTGTAACCACTTCGATCTCATCAGCCACAGACTGCCATTCGCCACTTAACACACGCGATATATTGACGACCATATCCAGTTCTTCGCACCCCTCGGCAATCGCACGCTCGGCTTCGGCCTGTTTCACAGAAGTTGTATTGCCGCCATGCGGAAAGCCCACAGTTGTGCTGGCTTTCACTGTCGAATCTTTCAGGAGTTCCGCACAGCGTTTCAGATAAAAAGGCATGATACACACACTGGCCACATCATAGGCCAGCGCCAGTTGACAGCCCGCTTCTAAATTTTCTGTTGTCAAAGTTGGCTTCAGTAATGAATGATCGATCATTTTCGCAATGTCGCTGTAGCTGTAATCCATAATTCCTACTTTCCGTTCGGGATGAAATTTCGCAGATAGGTATGGCATTGCTGCAAAGCGGCCAGACACGATTCGGTTGAACCTTCGTAGGCACGATCTTCCACTTCCACGCACACCGGTCCCTGATAGCCAATATCATTGAGTTGTGAGAAAAAGCTGCCCCAATTGACCTGCCCCAGACCGGGCAACTTGGGACTATGATAATCGAGCGGATAAGCCAGGATCCCGACCTGATCCAGCTTATGCTGATCAATGCGTACATCCTTGGCATGCACGTGAAAAATACGATCGGCAAAATCGCGAATCGGCGCCAGATAATCCATGTGCATCCAGACCAGATGGGAAGGATCATAATTCAATCCGAAATACGGACTGGGAATGTCTTCGTACATGCGTTTCCAGATCGCCGGACTACTTGCCAGATTCTTACCGCCGGGCCATTCATCCTGAGTAAAGGACATCGGACAATTTTCGATCCCGATCCGCACCTGCTGCTGTTCAGCAAATTTGATAATCGCAGGCCAGGTTTGCAGAAAACGCGGCCAATTCTCATCGACCGATTTTTTCCAGTCGCGGCCGATAAAGGTATTCATGCGGTTGACGCCCAGCATTCTGGCAGCCACGATGACCTGCTGAATGTGGTCCACGTACTTCTGCGCCTCTTCCAGATCCGGCGTTAACGGGTTGGGATAATAACCCAATGCACTGATCGAAATGCCAAACTCATCGGCCATCTGCTGAACGACCGTCACATCTGATTCGGTAAATCCTTCAGCAGAGATATGAGTCACACCGGCATAGCGGCGGGCATCTTTTCCCTCTGGCCAGCACATCACTTCCACACAGTCATACCCGATTTCCGCTGCCGCTTTAAATACCTGGTGCAGTTCGTATTCCGGCAAGATCGCAGTGACAAACCCCAGTTGCATCGCATCGCTCTCCCTAACAGAATGAAACAAAGATGTCCCGTAGAACACTGACTTCGTGAAGCTGCTATGTTAATCGAGAACGCAGGAGAGATCTACAACCGCCAATAGAATCAATCTCAATCTGTAAGAATGGCGCGAAGTTCATCAGCGGTGAAGCAGGCTGGTGGTGTGCTGATCGAAAAGAGAGGGAAGCGGGCTGGAACTGAGAGAGCCGAGACTACCAGATCTCTTTCAAATTGAACTCATAAGCCTGAATGCGGCGGCCTGGTTCAAATTCTTCAGGGGACTCAGCTAAGACGCGAACCCAAACCTGTTGACCTTCATAGGTCGCTTCAATGGAAACATGTGATCCTAATTGATCATCGAAATCAACGGGTAAAGCCTGCCAGTACAACGCACGCACTTCCTCGAAGATTTGTCCCAGCTTCAGAATATCAAAACAGAACTTGGAAGGCGCCAGAACCCCATCCCATTCCCCGCCGACAATCTCCGTATTTGAAGCAAACAGAGAGACTTCCCACTCATTGCTACTTGCATTGTGAAAAAAATGGCAACCGATGGGTGACAAAACATCCACATCATACATTAATGATGCCACATGGTTTGCCATTGTATTAAGCCAAGAGGGAGGGGCGGGCATCGGGAATATTCAATCTAGAATTTTTAATGGTCATCTAAAATCTTAGCTTGCCGAAAAAAACAAAATCCTCTGAAGCACACCCATGCAGGAAAAGCATGCTTACCATTTTTTATTTATTTGACACAACTGACACAACTGACACAACAAGTTGCAGAACCTCGCTATCAATAATCAATTCCAAAGTCTGCGTAGCTTAATACTGTAAGACATCTATCTTTGGGATGAATCAAGACTAGAACCGCTTTTACAAGGTGTACTCTAACTCACTTGATTATCCAATCGTGTAAAGCTTTACGCAAAATAAATGCCAAAAGCTTTTATGATATTGGATTAACCTCTGTTGCAGCGATAAAAAAACAAAACGATTCAAATCCAGACATTCACAGTCAATAATTCAAATTCGTTGTAATGTTTTTGATTAGATAGCTAAGGAAAATTCAGGACAGGTCTTCTGACTGTAAAGAAAATGAAACACCCTTGATCATTAAAATGATCAAGGGTGTTTACAAACCAGTTATCTCAAATTGCCGTCAGGAATGATTTTTCGGTTAACTTGTTAAGAGGCCATTAATCATCATGATGGCAGCAGGGCCGACCAGTACGACGAAAATCCCGGGGAAGATGAACAACACCAGGGGAAAGATCATCTTGACCGCAGTCATCGCGGCTTGTTCTTCGGCCATCTGACTGCGTTTCACCCGCATACTGTCTGACTGCACTCTCAAAGCCTGTGCAATCGAGGAACCGAATTTATCTGCCTGAATCAAAATCGCAGATAACGCACGCATATCATCGACGCCACTTCGAATCCCCAAGTCATGCAGCACTTCCCGCCGTTGACGTCCCATTTGTAATTGTAGATTACACAGTGCAAATTCGCTGCACACATCCGGAGCAGTATCTTCCAACTCTTCGGACACCCTCCTCATCGCAGCATCGAGCCCCAGCCCGGCTTCTACGCAGACGACTAACAGGTCTAATGCGTCCGGCAGTGACAGGAATATTCGTTCAATGCGCCCTTTTCGCAAAAGAGCTAAACCGATGGAAGGCAGATAAAAACCAATACCACCGCCAATAATGACCGATGTCCAACCGTTTTGGGCCATCCCGAATTTATAGAAACCATAACCTGATCCGAGCACCAATCCCAGGATCCCCAATGCCACTTTCAACGAGAGATAGATTGAGGGTGCATTCTCGGAATTGTATCCGGCATTTGCCAGACGCACTTTGAGTTGGCTTTCCTCAAGCTCCGACTTAGGCGTTAACGCTTTGGAAAGCGTGGGTGCTGCTTTCTCCAGCAGACTACTGGCAGACTGCGCCTGGTCTGGGTCATTCCGCAAATGAGGATTGCGCAACTCGTCCAGCCTTGCAGTGGTACGCGATTTATCGGAATTGAGTTTACTGATGATTGTGAAAACACCAATAATCACCATTCCAAAAATAGCCCACGGTAATAATTGAACAAAATCCATGATTCACTCTCCCACATTCAGCCAATCGAAGCGGCTACGATTTTTCTCAAATAGTAATAATCGATTCAACGGTTCTGTTAATCAAATCTTGATATTGACGATTTTCTTAATCCACAAGGCACCCAGGACCTGCAACACAATCCCGCCGGCAATCATCTTCCGTCCCAATTCATCTGTAAACAACAGCATCACGTAATCGGGATTCAGATAATACACGGCAAAAAACAGAGCAATGGGGAGAGCCATCAAAACCACCCCACTGATTCGACCTTCCCCCGTCAATGCCTGAACCTGCCCCATAATCTTGAAACGTTGACGGATAATATGACCAATTTTGTCCAGGATCTCGGCAAGGTCCCCCCCGGCCTGTCTCTGAATCACGACGGCTGTCACAAAAAACTTCAAGTCCAGGTTAGGCATTCGTTTCAGCATGCTTTTCAATGCTTCATCGATGGGAATCCCCAGGTTCTGTTCTTCATACGCCAATGCAAATTCGGTCGAAATCGGGGCGGGCATTTCCTGTACAACAACACTTAATCCCGATGACAAACTATGGCCGGAACGCAAAGCACGTCCCACCAGTTCCAAGGCATCCGGAAGTTGAAATGCAAATTTTTTGAACCGTCGATTCCGGCAAAACAATAACCACATAAACGGACCTGATCCCGTCGCCAGAGCAGCAACAGGACAGAATGGTCCCGGCGCATTAGTAAACCAGGCGAGCGCAAATCCGGCCGCTGCAGACACTCCGGTCATGAGCAAAAAAGTGTCTGCCTTAAAAGGAGCCTCAGCCTGTTCCAGCAACAGTTTCAGGTTTCCAAACTTCTCAAGAAAGTGCGCAACCTGATCTGAAAGACTATTCAACCCGCCTTTGACAAATTCCTCTTTCATCAACGAAGCTGATTCGTCTGCTGCCTTTTTTCGACCCGTAATCACCGCCAGACGATCTTCAGCCTTGCTGGACGAAAAATCCTTGAATACGAACATGACAGTTGCTACAAAAGCCATCATACCCAAAAATGCAGCGATTGAGATGATAAGTGTTTGATCCATCTCTGATTACCTTTATCCTCTTAATGATCGATTTCTTCTATGATTCAATATTCATTAACCAACCGAAAAGCATTATCCCTGTAATACGCGATTGGCAAACAAATTCGACGGCAGACGTACGCCCGCCGCTTCAAGCCGATCCATGAACGCAGGGCGAACCCCGGTCGCTTCAAAGTGACCAAAGGCTCTTCCGTCTGCATCAATGCCATCCTGAATAAACAGGAAAATATCCTGCATAATCACTGTGTCTTGTTCCATATTCAGCACCTCGGTGATGTGAGTCACTTTACGAGGCCCGCCTTGCAAGCGGTTGACCTGAATAATCAGATCTACGGCTGAGGCAAACTGCTGTCGCAGCGCCTTGAGTGGCAATTCGACTCCCCCCATCGTGATCATGGTCTCCAGACGGGAAACCGCATCACGAGGAGAGTTGGCGTGAATCGTTGTCAAAGAACCTTCATGCCCGGTATTCATCGCCTGAAGCATGTCCAATGATTCTGCACCACGACATTCCCCAATGATGATTCGGTCAGGCCGCATACGTAATGCGTTCTTTACAAGGTCGGTTGCCGTAATCTGCCCCCGGCCTTCGATATTGGGAGGACGTGTTTCTAATCGCAGAATGTGATCCTGCTGCAGTTGAAGTTCCGCCGCATCTTCAATCGTGATCACACGGTGGTCACTTTGAATGAAGCCGGAGAGTGTATTCAAAAGTGTCGTCTTACTAGAACCGGTACCACCACTGATGATGGTATTCACGCGTGCTTTGATGGCGCCTTCCAGCAACATTGCGATTTCCGGCGTGAAAGCACCAAATCGCAGCAAATCTTCCAATCCCAGCGGATTCGAACCGAACTTACGAATTGTCAACGAGGGGCCATCCAGTGCCAGTGGAGGAATGACAGCATTTAAACGGGAACCATCGGGCAAACGCGCGTCGACCAGTGGTGATGTTTCATCGACACGTCGTCCCACCTTGGAAACAATCCGGTCGAGAATCTGCAGCAAATGCTGATTGTCACGAAAGACCACACTGGAGCGTTCAATACGCCCATTTTTTTCGACAAACACATGCTTGGGACCGTTAATCATGATATCAGCAATATCCTGATCTTTGAGTAACAGCTCCAAAGGACCAAAGCCAAATGTCTCGTCCAGAATTTCCTCAATCAAACGCTCACGTTCCGAGCGGTTGAGAAGTGGATTTTCGGTATCACACAAATGCTCGATCACCAGACGAATCTCACGCCTGAGTGAATCACCCTCCAGATCACCAACTCGGGACAAATCGAGTTTTTCGACCAACTTGCCATGGATAAGCCGTTTCAGCTCATCAAACGCCATATTGGAATCAACTTGGGAGAGGCCAGGACTAGCCATATTTGCGTAACTCCTTCAACTTATAATAATTGTTTAAAAACCAGTCGTGCGTGCCTTTTTTCCGTCTCAGGCATCTCAGTTTTATTTCAATTGTTCGCATCTGGTTTTTCAGTATAAATCTAGTTCATAAAACGGCCCTAAGTCGCCTGAAGAGTAAAATTGATGCAAAAATACAGCATTGGTGAATCAGTGAAAGCAAAAATATTGCGTCAATCATGCAGAACATGAGGATCGCTCCCACTATGCAGAATAAAATGATTGAAACCGTCACAATCCTGATGGGTCACTGGATTCGTGAAATCAATGCCTTTTCGGCACAGCAAGGTAGATTTTGGATACTGATACACGGGAGAATCGGAGCAAGGTGATAATCGCAGCAGAAATCATCTGAATATCCGCATCAAATCTGCCAGCCCCTACAACCGTAACAATCCCGAAAAGATAGAACATTGCTTCAATTATCAATTATCGTCCCCACTTATTGTGAGGCCGAAAATTTAGCGAACCTGATCCCCCGCATTGGTCAAACCCTCAATGACTCTGCAATTTCTGCTGAGATCATTATTGTTGATGACCACAGCCAGGACGGTACGGCTGAACTCTGTCAAACGCTGTCCGAATCATTTCCCGTTCGGCTGATCACGCGCAAAAATGAACGGGGGCTGTCGACCGCAGTGGTTGCCGGCATGGATGCTGCCTCTGCTGAGATCCTGTTGGTCATGGACGCCGACCTTTCACACCCCCCTGATAAAATCCCGGAACTCTATTCCGCCTTGAAAAATCAGCAGGCCGATTTTGTGATTGGCAGCCGCTATGTGACTGGCGGATCCACTGACGAAAACTGGGGCTGGTTCAGAAAATTCAATTCCAGGATTGCCACCTGGTTGGCGCGTCCCTTCACAAAAGTGAAAGATCCGATGGCTGGATTTTTTGCCCTCTCCCGTCAGAGTTTTCTGAGAGCCCGTAATATTCTGAACCCCGTGGGATATAAAATCGGGCTGGAACTGTTAGTGAAATGTCGTTGTCGAAACGTCATTGAAGTTCCGATCGACTTTGCGGACCGGACCCTGGGAACAAGCAAACTCTCTCTCAGAGAGCAATTCAATTACTTGAATCATCTGAAACGACTGTCTGACTTCAAATACAGAAATTATGCGTATTTTATTCAATTCGCCGTCATTGGAATCACGGGAGTTTTTGTCAATCTGCTCATGCTTTCCTTCCTGATGAACTGGCTGATTCGACCGGTCTCCGTGGCTCTGGCCATTTGGAGTTCGATGAGTACGAATTTCCTGCTCAACCGGAATATCACATTTGCCTATGCGAAGCGTGCCCCGATTCTCAAACAATATCTGAGTTATTGCGGAAGCTGCCTGACAGGCGCATTCTTCAACTGGCTCGCTACAAACGCCTTATGCGGTTCGGTTGAATTTTTCGAAAAGAATATCCTGCTGGCAGCGTTTATTGGAATTCTGGTCGGCATGGGCTTCAACTTCATTCTCTGCCGCTATCTTGTCTTTTCGAAGCACAAGGCAACCGACGCTGCAGAAAACACCGGTTGAATCTCCGATAAATCTTTGATGAAGATCGCCAAAACTTCAACAATGTGGTGTGCTTTTCAGACTCTTGAGAGAATAATAAAGCAACACGGGTCCTGCGTTCTTTCTCATGATCCGATCACGGTGCTGACAATGAGAGAGCTGTTCGCTCACAGTAACTTCGCCATGCTTTCTAAGACAGGAGACGCTCATGACAATCGCAGAATCGATCCTTCCCGAATTTGAACTGGAAATGGCGGGAACCCGCAAAACACTCGAACGCATCACCGATGATAAGCTGGAATGGAAGGCACATCCCAAGTCGAATACGATCGGCTGGGTCGCCTCTCATCTGGTAGACATTGCAGGCTGGATTGAAGGCACGCTGACGCAAGATGCCTGGGACATCAATCCGGTTGGTGGCGAACCTTACAAGACTGCTCAACTAAACAGCAATCAGGAAATCCTTGATCAATTCGACGCAAATGTTGCGGCTGCCAGAAAATGTATCGCTGCCACTCCCGATGAAGAATTTGCCAAACCATGGTCCCTGCTCTCCGCCGGACAGCCACTCCTCACCATGCCGAAACAGGCAGTGATTCGGACCTGGGTGCTCAACCATAGTATCCATCACCGCGCACACCTGTGTGTTTACCTGCGTCTGAATGACATCCCCGTACCAGGACTTTACGGCCCCTCCGGTGACGAACAGGAATGATCACCAATAAGCTTCGGACCGTCTCAGTCTAAAAACGAGCCCCGTCCAAGAACAGGCTTAAAGATTACCCGGCTGATCACCTTGCTGCGGTGGCTGACGTTTCTGCTGCTGCGCCATTTTTCGCTGAAACTGTTCGAACGAATGTGTCAGCGAATCCAGTAAACGCGGAATGTTGGGGGCAGCCATATGAACGCGTGCCGAAACACACGATCGCGGAAAAAACGTGGTAATGAAATCAAACGAAAACTCGGTAGCCGAATGCCCAATTCGAACGGCATTCGCATAGTCTCCACTCAGCATTTCATCGGGTAGTTTCAAATCATCATACAGTTCTTCCGCAGAAGGCGGCTTCTGTCCTGTTTCTGATTGCTTGAAGACCGTCTCCGGATTTGAATTGTTCTCCACATCAGACTCGGACGCCGCATCAGACTCGGGTGTCATCGTTTCACCAACAGCGCCCGTACCACTTGCTGAGGCCCCTGAAATCACATCGGAAACCGGCGGCGTTGGTTCCTCTGAAGCAGATGCTTCAATCCCTGTTCCGACATTGATGGAATCTGCCGAGTTGGTGACCTGGGGAGGCAGAGGAGTCGGGATCGTCGGAGTACCAAACCGTTTTTCATAATTATTCAGATTGTCTCTGAGGGCGCGAATCATTTGCGGGACCACACCGATTGGCAGAACCACACGTGCGACAACCTGTTGCGGTGTAGAAATCCTCAGCAGGAAGTCCAGAATAAACTCATGCCCGCCCTGCAACACGACAGCACCGGTACTGAAAACCCCTCGCGAGACTCCCTCTGGAACTCGCGCACTCACTTGGGAATGCCGGATTTCCTGTGTATGACGTTCCGGACTGAATTCGGCGTTGTTATCCTCGGGCGTGGGTTCGTCACTCATATCGGCTGTTTCAATTCTTTTAGGATTCTCAACTTGTTTCGCGCTCATTGAGTCACATTCAGGTCCAAATCCAACTTAGTCAGCAAGCATTATGAATAGGATTTCTGCAACTAATAAACCTTAGTAGACTATTCTGCACAAAGTCCGACAAAATGCAACAACCGAACCTCGTTTCTATTTTGTTTGAAGTTTACGCAACTCTTTCGGCAGTGGAAAGCGAACCGATTCTTTGCGAATCACGGCGTTTTCCACTTTCGCTTGATAGTGATCTTCCAGGTATTGGACTAATTCCTGGACCACCACTTCCGGCGCACTGGCACCGGCTGTGATCAGGATCGTCTCGCACTTCTCAAGCCATTCCGGTAACAGTTCATCGACGCCGTCAATCAGATAAGCAGGCTTCTCGGCTGACTTACCAATCTCCATCAGGCGTTTACTGTTTGAGCTGTTTTGACTGCCGAGTACCAGCACCAGATCCGCCTGCACCACGAGTTCGGAAACCGCCTCCTGACGATTTGTCGTCGCATAGCAGATATCCTCTTTGGGAGGACTTTCGATACGAGGGTATTTTTCCTTGAGACTTTGAATCACTCTGCCCGCTTCATCAACACTCAAAGTGGTCTGCGTCAGATAAGACAGTTTTGCACTTTCAGGAAAATCCAGAGCCGCAACTTCTTCCGGAGTCTCAATCAAGGTAATACTTTCAGGCGCCTCGCCCATCGTACCAATGACTTCATCATGCCCTTCATGACCAATCAGAATGATATTGTATCCTGCCTGAGCATATTTAATCGCCTCGGTGTGAACTTTGGTGACCAGCGGACAAGTGGCGTCAATCGTGCGAATATTTCTGTCGTGTGCTTCCTGACGAATGGCGGGGGAAACGCCATGGGCACTGAAAACGAGAATCGAATTTTCCGGGACCTCACTCACCGATTCCACAAACGTCACACCCTGATTGACAAATCGATTCACAACATATTTGTTGTGCACAATTTCATGATAGACATAAATGCTGCTACCAAAAATCCGAATGACTTCCTCAAGACACTCGATCGCCATATTGACCCCCGCACAAAAACCGCGGGGATTTACCAGAATTACTTTCATTTGATCATTTCCAGTTAAGCAGAAGCATAATATAGTTGATCTGCTTCGGGTGTTGGCAAACCAGAACCGCTGGCTGACAAGTCACCCCCCACCTAATAAAACACACCGATTGAGTACACTCAAAGTGCCACTGTGATTATTCTATGCGGTACGCGGAGCGAAACCAAATCCGGAAAGTTCAAATTTCGAACATTCACTCAAGGAACACCTGGTTTTCTCTGTTTTAAACCGAACAGACAGATATTTCTGAAGGATTGAATATGAACTTAGCAGGAGATTGGAATCAGGCGCCTTTGTGGGCACCTGTTTTTTCGCGGGACGCCACTATTCAACTGTGACACTTTTCGCCAGGTTTCGGGGGCGGTCGACATTACATCCCCGTAAAACCGCGATGTGATAAGACAAGAGTTGCAGAGGAATCGCAGTGACCAGCGGTTGCAGGAAATCATCCACGTCAGGAACATAAATCACATCATCGGCGATGTCCGCAATTTTTTTGTCCCCTTCACAGGCAATCGCAATCACCGGACCTTTTCGTGCTTTGACTTCTTCCAGATTGCTCATGACTTTGGGATAAATCTGACCACGGGGAACGATGAATACACTGGGAGTTTCTTCATCCACCAGCGCAATCGGACCATGTTTCATCTCGGCTGCCGGGTAGCCTTCCGCATGAATATAACTGATCTCTTTCAGTTTCAGAGCACCTTCCAGCGCACCGGGAAAATTATAAAGTCGGCCCAGATAGAGAAAGTTATTATAGTTGCAATACTTTCTGGCAATATCTTGCACCAGATCATTGCATTCCAGACATTTACGAACCTGATCCGGAACTTTCTGAATGGCATCAATAATCCTGCGGCCTGCAGGATAGGAAAGATGTCGCATTCTTCCCATGAATAACGCCAACTGAATCAGGACCATCACCTGAGAAGTAAACGCCTTCGTGGAAGCCACTCCCACTTCAGGACCGGCGTGTAAATAGATCCCGCCATCCGCTTCACGGGCGATGGAGGAACCGACCACATTGCAAATCGCCAGGGTCGGGTGCCCTTTGCGTTTACATTCTCGCATCGCTGCCAGAGTATCCGCCGTCTCACCACTCTGGGTAATCGCAAAGATCATCGTGCTGTTCGAAATCGGAGGATTGCGATACCGCAGCTCACTCGCGTATTCGACTTCGGTTGGAATCCGCGCAAATTCTTCCAGCAGATATTCTCCGACCAGACCCGAATGCCAGCTGGTACCGCAGGCCGTTAAAACCACACGATCAATTTTCCTGAGTTGCTGTGCAGACAGATTCAAACCGCCAAATTTTGCCGTCGCTTCATCTTCGTCAATCCGGCCGCGCATCGCATTTTCCAGAGCCTGGGGCTGTTCGAAGATTTCTTTCAGCATGTAGTGTTTGAATTCTCCCAGTTCCGAATCCACGCTCACCTGATCAAGGGTATGAATCGAAAGTTTCTGCTGTCCTTCGTCGCGGTGAAATATTTCCACTTCATCCCGAGTGAGAATAGCCATCTCGTGGTCGGCCAGATAAATGACTTCATCCGTATATCCCACCAGAGGACTCGCATCGCTGGCAATAAATTGTTCGCCTTTGCCCACGCCAATCACCAGCGGACTTCCCAGACGGGCCGCGATCAGTAGATCAGGTAGATCCTGGAATAAAATCACCAGGCCATAGGTGCCCTTCAATTTGGAGAGAGAAATTTCAACCACTTTCAGATAAGTGGAAAGCTCCTCCGGATCGGACCCCAGTTTGATCTGCTCTTCCAGATGATGCGACAATAAGTGCGCGATTGTTTCTGAATCAGTCGTTGTGCGAAAGATATATCCCAGCCCCTGCAGTTGCGCACGGAGTGAGGCATAGTTTTCAATCACGCCGTTATGCACAATCACCACCTCTCCATTACCACCGGTATGTGGATGAGAATTCTGGTCATTGGTCTCCCCGTGCGTGGCCCAGCGTGTATGGCCGATTCCCAACGTTCCCAAAATGGGGCTTGATTTATAGAGCGCCGCCATTTCGGCGACCCGTCCTTTTTTCTTGCGCACCTGAATCGACGTGCCATCGTGAACGGCCACACCGGCGCTGTCATAACCACGATATTCCAGTTTTTGCAGACCTTTGATTAAGATTGGTCCGGCTTCTCGATGTCCGATATATCCGACAATTCCACACATGCTTTCGCGCTCCATCGCTGAATGAGGGAAGTAGTTTCGCTTTTATATTCTTAGTCAAATCTCAATTCAGAATTCGCTTTGACCGGATTTCATCCCTGATTCATCGGTCAAAATAATGAGCAGATAGACGGAGAAATGACTTTGGCTCTCAATAGGGTTGCCATTAAGCACTTACAGGAGGGGAAAGATACCACAAGTATGAAAAATGAGTCAACCACTCTTACCAGCAGATAATGTGAACACTGTGGTGATAAATGCACCATGTGTAATATAGACAAGTTGCTATCCCAACGGGGCTTATGTAATTTTTGATGATCCCCGAATACTGGCGGCCCCTGTCACTTCTCCCCCAAACCGGGCATCAGAACCGTACCCGCTCAGCCGCTAAGCGGGCTACCGCAAAAGCACAGGCGGAATCGGAAATCGAATGATCAAAGATTTCCGCGATATTGGTCACAGCTGTCTGACTCAAAACTGGGTGTGCACGGACGATTTTTTCAGCCAGGAAAACGGTACTTCCACTGACCAGGACAGTCGTCGGCGGTTCCGTCATTCGTTCCAGAACCTGATCGACAGCCTGAGTGATCTGTTTCTGCTGCTGTTTCGCCAAAGCGGATGCGATTTCCACCGCCTCTGCTCTTGTCAATTCTGTACTGTCACAACAAACAGACCGGGCAATTCGATCAGCAGCGTCAGCTTGAGTGGCTGGTTTTCCATTCGCAGTATCGGTATCGCCTGGATCCTCGGCCCGGTCCCCAAGCAATAAATAGAGATCCAATGCTGTCGCGAAACATTCCGCTGCCAATGGACATTGTTGACCGCGCAGAGGAACCCGCTGATCAATCATCGCCAGCGGAGTGCGACGTCCGCCGGTATAAACCAATTCACCGGAGAGCAACCGTTCCACGTCGGTCAGTCCCTCTGGAACGGGAATTCCCTTCTCCAGCGGAATGATGTCTGTCGTTGTCGAACCGATGTCGATCAGCATTCCACAATGATCTGGAATCATCCGCCCTAACCAGGTTGCCAGCGCATGCCAATTCGCAGCTGCCACCAGCAAGGGAAATTCTCTGGCGAGATCGGTAGTCAGAAATTCTGCCCCCGTCTGCCAGACCACAACGGGAGCAGGTGCCACCGCCTGTTCGACTGCCGACAGAATAGTCTCCACTCCTGCCGCTTTAGACTGAAAGCAGTCGGCCAGTTCCCCCGTCATCGTCACCGCTACCAGATCCGGTCGCTGATACGTTGCGAGTAACTCCTGCAGCGCCTGTGGTAAGAGCTCGGGAGTGTTCCAGAGTTCAAAGGGAACCGCTTTCGCGGCACCGTCACTGTCTGCAGATTTGATATTCGCACCACCAATATCCAGTCCAATCACATACATGAATCGTCGTCTCTCTAAAACCGTACCGGGTTCAATAAAATACTGCCATCAGGTCGAAACTGAACGTTCCGGTCTGCTTCCCACCTGATGCAGGGATACTCTGTTTCTAAATTGACAATCCGCGCAGCCAGATTATCCGCCGTCAATTGCCGATAGCCGGTATAACTGGTCGTCAATCTCGGATTGATTTCTACAATCAACGGCGCTGTGGGATCAACTTCCGGCAAGAGTAAATCAAAACCGACATAGCCCGCAAGTCCCGGTAACACATCACAGACATGCTCGAGTAATTGCTGAACGGACTGTATCACATCAACGTCCAGCTCAGCCGGAATGCTGCCCCCCTGATATTGAAATCCGGGTGACCAGCAGATTTGTTGTTCTCCAATCGGAAAGAGTTCTCTGCGATCAGGTGTGATAAGTACGACCGTCGAAAGCATCGTTCCGGAAATAAAAGGCTGCACAATATAATCGGAACGGTTCTTCTGAATTTGTGTGAGTTTCTCCCGCCAGTCTGCAAGCTGTGTCAGATAAGACAAGCCCAGCCCCCCTGCCCCAAAGCGGTGTTTGATCACACAAGGCAGGTCGCATGTCGGAGTGGATGACTCAGACTCGATCAATGACGTCGGGATCGTAGCCAGAGAAGACGCATTCAGAAATTGAAACAGGCGCCACTTATCGGCGGTCAGTTTGATTGCACCTGAATCAGGACCAATGACGCGCGCCCCCAACCGGATCGCACGCTCGGTTCGCGAATAGAGAATCTGATCAAATTCGGGAGCAATGATCCAGACACAATTAGCGTGCCGACAAGCCTGATCAAAGTAATCTCGTTCTTCTTCCGGATCTCTGACGCGTTTAACCTGCAGCCGCTGCTCCTGATCCCAGCGCTTGAACTGAGACACATACGTCGGCAGTTGCTCCTGCACACACGTCATCACATTGCAGTCTGGAATAGCAAGCAGATCAGAGATCACGGCATCTAACATCGCGGCACCTTCGGTCAACAACGAAGCATCTGCACGAGAGAGCTCACTGGCACCACTACAGAGATATTCAGACACAAAAACGTTCAACGTCGTTCCTTGTTCGTCACATTTTCACAGCCGAAGTAGCCTGATCAGGCAGAGAATTCGGCGTTGGATTCGGAATGATGAGTTTAACCCTGCTCATGATTTCAGGCTCTTCAGTCTAGAGACTCAATTCCCGTTTGTTAATTGATACGACGCGACATCTCATTGTTTTCCGCACGTTTCCCCCTCCTTACCTGATTGCGGAGAAGTTTATCGATTAAACCGGTATAACAGCCTGTTTTACCAATGAATATTGCGCAAGACAGATACGAAATATAAACCGGATGAGCGTGTGCTTCCCGTCTAAATCACCGCGTTTACTATTTAATATTTCATTGCAGTCTATCCCTGTTGCACTCAAGTTTGCATGGTAAACTTTTAAAGACTGTTTTCCTTTTTTTATTGATTGAGGATTGTTCATGCCGGGCAGATGGATTCGGCCATTATCGAAATTGACCTTGGGAATGCTGCTGCTGTTTACACTGGCAGTCACAGCCTGCTCTGCCCTTGCGCCAGGTCAACGCTCATCCTGGAAACTGACCCAGCCGCCGCCGTTGAATCCGCAGAATCAGTCTTTGGAGCGTCCCTCGCAAAACCCCACTCCTCAATCACGAGAAACACAAAGGGTCAACCCGCAGACGATTCCACAAAAACAACCAAAGGTGCCTCAACCTGAAAACGATTTGTTTGCAGTTCCGGAATCGAACGAGCGAAGTCAGCCTGCACAGACTCGCAATCTGCCGGAACAGATCACTCCCAGACCACAGCTAACCAGACCACAGCTAACCAGACCACAGTTAACCAGACCACAGTTAACCAGACCACAGTTAAAACGCCCAGAATTTCAGAATAACTCACCACAATCAGAATCGGCTCCCAAATCTCAATCTGGTCCGAGAATGACAGTGCCGACGACAACAGACCGACTGGAAATGACCGTCGATGTGATTCCCAAACGGCAGTTGGGCAGCGGAGCCACGTTTTACCTGATCATCAAGAATGTGAGTGATCGCTCTGTCAGAAACGTGTTGTTGGAATGTGAATTCGATAACACACTGCTTTTTCCCGGCAGACGCGAAAAGAAAATCGGACAACGGCTGGGAACCTTGCAACCGGGAGAGTCGAAAGAAATTTCACTCACGCTCTACAGCGATTCGCTCGGCAGTCATTGCTGCCGGTTTCGCGCCAGTGCCGACGGAGAGGAACTGGTCTGGAAATCCGTCTGTGTGGAATACGAAAAGAAACAACTGGATCTGTCTGTCATTGGCCCTTCCGCCAGAACGATTGGCAGTCGTGCAGAATTCATCGTCAAATTAACGAATGTGGCCGAAGCCGATTTAAACAATATTGAGGTCGTCGTATCTTACGATCCCGTCTTGAATCCGCGTGAAGCTTCCATTGGTTCAGAGCGCGAAACGGGACAATTGAAATGGGCGCTGGATACCGTTCGAAAAGGCGAGGGAGTTCAGTTACAAGTCGAGTTTGATTGCGAAGTCGCTGCAGAACACGCCTGTTTACGGGTGAATGTGATCAGCCCCGAACTCCCGAACGAGCAGGTCTCCGCCTGTTTGAAAGTCACTCCGACTCAAGGTGTCCTGGATGTGCAGGTACGGGATACCAAAGATCCCATCACACGCGGCGAAGACACGGTTTATGAAGTCAGCATCGAAAATCGGGGATTACAACCTGCGAAAGATATTTCTTTCTCGGCGAAGATCCCACGAATGTTCCGCGTTGTTTCAGTAGAAGCACATCAGGGCAATCAGAAACTCACGTTAAGACCGGAAGTCAACCAGAACATTTTGACGGTCTCCCCGATTCGGGAATTGCCGGCAGACGCGTTCTTGCGCTACACGATTCAAGTCAAGGCGATCGGTTCGGGTGATGGCGAATTCGAAGTCACTATCAGTGGTGCAGACGCTGAAAAACTGGAAACGCGAGTCAGCGAAATCACTACCGTCAATCGCTGACCCATCCGTTCCCAATGACTCTCAACTACTTCTGTTTGATGTGCTCGGGAAAATCACGTTCATAACGTTGCACGAGCGATTCCAGATCAGCGGGGACAATATAGATCTTTCCCCGGATTGTTTTCGTTTCGCCTGGCTGCAAGCCGCCCAGACGAAAATCCGCATGCAGACAACGAATCACGCCTTGAAACAATTCTTGATACGGTTCAAAAGCAGTAGCGAATATCCAGCGGTCATCCGCGCTGTAACAACCAATCAAACCGTTACTGGGAACTTCTTTGCTTAACGGTCTGGGATTTACATCGGTCCGCGGTACATTCAGCGGACACCAGACCTGCCCTGGTACGTAGCGTGCTTTGGTCGCCCAATTTCTGGTTGGCATCATCGCCGGTTTGCCATCCAGAAAGACAAACGACTTTTTGATATAGGCATATTTGTCATCCGTCGTCTCCCGCCCCAAACCGGCAAAATCCCCCACACGAATACAAGGCTGCGCCCAATGTACCTCGGACCGCTGCTGTGTGGGATTGTGGGCTACCAAATGAAAATCAACCTCATCCGTTTTCGCTGTGATCGTGTGGTGCACAATGACGCCATCAGCGACGGTGCACTTCAGTTTAAGTACCGTCTGGTCATCATTCATCGAAAGTGTCTGCGTTTCGTGTTTAACGACAGTATGTTTTCCCCAGTCAGCATCTGACGAATTTGCACGGCAGTAGGCTTCCAGATAATTGATCGGAATTTTCCCGCCGGGAATATGAGCGCCGTGAATCGTCAGCATGTTCTGTTCACGCGAGAGCGTCAGTTTGGGCTGTGCCTTCCCGTTCTCTGCCGATTTTTCATTGGCCCACAGACTAGAATCCATCTGGACCAAGTTAGCACCGACCACGACTCCCAGCAGCAAAAGCGAATAAGCGAGCGACTTCATCACTTCCTCCAATTCAAATTAAATCTGGTTTGCAGTAACTGATATCAATGATGTTCTATAACCTAAAGAAAAACAACCGGCGTGCATCACACACGCCGGTTGTTCGTTTTATGAGATCGATTTTGATTTCAAAAACTGCTTAGACAAATGGTGTTACACCGGGTGTGGCCACTTGGGGTTCCGGCAGAGACATCTCCATATCGTACTTCACGGGAGACAAATCTTCTTTCGAATTCATGGCTTGTTCCCAAGTCAGCGTCTTCCCCGTATAAGCAGACATGCGAGCGATGATTCCCATCATGGAACTGTTCGCCATGTATTCGCCGTTGTTAATCACATCGCCACTACGCAGGGCTTTATACATTTCGTTGTGTTCCAACTGATGCATGTTGGCACGACGGCGGGCGCCCTTCCAGGGATTTTTGCCCTCAATTTTATACTTCATCAATGTCGCCGTCCCTTCGGTACCGGAAACAGTATCAACAAACAGGGAACTGCATCCCAGTTGATGCCGCGTGGATGCCAGGAATTTCGTTCCATTGGCATATTCATACACGGTGCTGAAGTGATCATAAATCTGACCATAATCTTCTCCGGTGCGCGTCTGACGGCCGCCGGTGCTGTAGCAGCGAACAGGATACTCGCCCATGACCCACGACTGTTTATCCAGTTCATGCACGAACTGTTCGGTATTAAAATCGCCGGAGAGCCATGTATAGTAATACCAGTTACGCATCTGGTATTCCATGTCGGACCATTCCGGTTTTCGTTTCACCATCTTGGCAACGCCGCCCAGGAATCGAATACTCTGTAACGAGACAATATCACCGATACCGCCATTGTGAATTTTTTCGACCATTTCCTGCATGCCGGGTTCATAGCGCCAGCAGAGTCCGGAAACAATCGTCAGATTTTTCTGTTTGGCTTCTTTCGTTGTTTGCAAAACAGAACGAATACCGGGCCCATCAACGGCGACCGGTTTTTCACAGAAGACATGCTTGCCAGCATCGATACACGCCTTCAATTGCTGAGGACGAAAATGAGGTGGTGTGGCCAGCAGCACCAGATCCACGCCGGAATCGATTAACTTCTGATAGGCATCAAAACCGACGAACTTATGCTCCGCGTCGACTTTCACACGGTCCTGAACTTCGGTTTTCTTCAGATTCTGATAGCTTTTTTCGAGATGATCACCGAAGGAATCGGCCATCGCAACCAGTTCCACGTTGGGATCAGCCCGCAATGTTTGCGCGGCGGCTCCCGTTCCCCGGCCTCCACAGCCAACCAGTCCGACCTTGATCAATTCCGAACTGGCAGCAAAAGCACCTGTGCTTAACGCGGGATTAACAACAAACCCGGTTGTCGCCAGCGAAGCCAGAGATTGTTTCATAAACTTGCGACGTCCTTGGGTCGACTGTTGATCGGAGGCAGGTTCGTGCATGGGAATTACCTTTCATTCAGTATAAAGCATGAGTTTTATCTCGGAATCAAGCAAACCCTTTTCTGTAGAGTTCGCCACTGGTAGGAATTATGAGGGAGACGTTCAGAAGCCAACGACTTCTTAATAATCTTAATTTATTATCAACTCTCTGTCAGGCAAGAGCAAGAGCAAGAGCACGATCCATACGTTCTGAAATATCCTGTAATCTTTGACGGTCGCCCCCTTTGACTTCAGCAGTCGCCCAGCCTTGAGTATAACCGATCTCCTGTAACGCATTACGCACGGACGGCCAATCGCAGTCTCCTTCGTTGATTTCCACCTGGAAGCCTTTCCAGAGCCCTTCATCCTTCTGTTTTTTGCGGCTGTATTCTTTGATATCCAGTTTCACAATCCGAGGACCGAGAATGCGAATCCACTGATCGGGCCAGCCAAAGCGAACCACATTGCCGACATCGAAATACACGCCCGCCGCCGGGCTTTCCAATTCATCAATGAAACGGGCCATCTCTAACGGGCTCAGTAAAAAATTGTTCCACACATTCTCCACTAATAATTTGATACCCTGTTTTTCGGCATAAGGCAGATGCTTTCGCAACTTGGCCTGCTGCTGCTGATAGACGACATCATACGGATTTTTCTGATCGACGCGGCCTGCCACCACCAATACACTCGTCCCGCCATAATATTTTGCCTGGTCAATCGAATCTTTTAGCTCATCCCGACTACTGTTGAGAAAGCCGTGCACTTGAACTCCCGTGGCATCAATGGCTTTCCTGACTTCTTTCGGATCAACTTTTGTTCGATAATGAATTTCGGTGCCATCGAATCCCGCGTCTTTCAACATTTTAAATTTATCGAGGACCGGCACTTTCTCCAGAATCATCTGAAACTTGACCGCTTTTTTGATCCGCGTTACAGGAGCAGTCTGAGACTCCGCCGCAATTGCGGAAAGCGGCTGAATCAGAGTGCCTGCCAGAAACGCAGCCGACGCCTGTGTTAAAAAAGTTCTGCGCGAAGATGGTTCTTGTAAATCAAGAAATCGGTGAGGTTGATCTGGCATCACATTATTCCTGTCATCTATTTTCCATGTGAACGGCTCTTGTTATCCCTCTGATAGAGAATCCCCTGCTCTCAATCCCCTCGCCACTCCGTTTACTTTTTTGACACACTTCCCGCTGCTGAACTCGGCTTGAGTGACACCGTCACTTTCACACTGCCTGCATTGTCCGCCAATTCATCCCACGCATCATTCAGCCGAAAATAAACGGTTCCCGAAACCGGTGCCATCCAGGTTGCGTTTGCCCCCAGTGCATACTCTTGCAGAATCGAAGGCTGATTGAGCTTACCGGCATCCGGATCCGGCCTGATCAACATTACAAGTCGCCCCAGAGGTTGTCCCTTAAAATATCGAAAGCTGATCCCGTCCGCGGTACTTTCCCAAGGCTTTGGTTGTTCTGCCAGGCTAAATTTTCCCGTTGCAACCAGATCATACGTGTTGCCTTTTTCGACGTGAATCCCGCTCGACTGCCAACCACGATCGCTGGTAATTGTCGCGGTAGCAGACGCACCCGGGTCTACTGGTAAGCCTGGAGCAAAGGAAATCGTCGCGCGTTCAAAATCGTATCCCGGCTGCAAATTTCTAGCGAATAACATCCAGGCCGCATTGATTTCAGCAAATTCCTCATCAACCATTTGTTGAATTTTATGGGAAAACTGTGTTCCCTGCATATGTCGTGGTAGTTCGCGAAATGGTTTTGCATAATGAGGATGCTTGTCAAAAAACTGACACAGCGCCCAGGACCAGGCATAGGATTCATTATTATTCACAAAATCAGCAGGCCCGAACTGCATCACTTCCAACATCGTTTTGGGTGGCGCGCTCTGCACCAGATCTTCAATGAGAGAGATCCTGCCTAAACCGGCGAATTCATTTTTGTTATGGGGCATCACATTGAGATGAATCTTGCCGTCTTTGTCGATGGAGTGCGTTGCCATCGATTCCGCAATCCCTTCCAGATACCAGACCGGCGCGCCAATGTTTTCCATGATCATGCTGAAGCAGTGTGTGTATTCATGTAGCATTAAATGCCGCAGATAATAATTCTGGCTTTGCGCATCCATCCAGAATTGTGCCCCCTGGTGACGACCGTTGACGATCTTCGGCAACGAGTCGAGAATCACGCCCGATTTTTTAAACAGTTCCCGATTTTGCATAATATAACCGGTAACCTGAAATTCAGTCCCTTCGCGATCGGGAGGCAGCGGACCGAAATAATCGACCAACGCCGGATAAGCCTGATCGATGACCTCAGGTAGCATTGCCGCTACCTGGGGATCAATATCCGTATAGAGTTTCAAATGCGGCGATTCATAACAGTGAATTCCCAGCAAAGCCAGTCGCCGATTATTATGCACCGGCCTGATATCACTGGGACGATAGATTGTTTCAGAGATTTTCTCAGCAGGCGCTTTCTCGAAAGCGGTTTGGGGATGGGCCTGATTGCTTTCAACACGTTTCTTCGCAGAGCTGACCGGCCGGGTTGTTTGCTTCTGGGTTGGCTGCTGGGAAGCCGTTTGTGAGTGCGATGATTCACTCTTCACCACAATTTCAGATTTGGCAGGAACCTGAGGCGCAGAGACCTCCGACCCACAACCAGTCAGCGGTAAACCGATTACAGCGACCCAGCAAAACATTCGATAACAACAAAGATCTCTCATAGGGAACAAATTCTAAATATGAAACTTGTGTCATTCTTTTCGCGCATGATTTTGAAATCAGGTAACTGCCTGTTCTCTTATTGTGACCAATTTCCCCAGAAGAGTCGAGTAACCTTTTCTCGAAGTGCCAGAGTTGATCATTTCGGACATTTAATGCAAAATGAACTGAGCAGTCTCCCAAGGGCCGCACCGTACTTGAATCTGACTGAAAAACAGCCTGCTGTTCTTCTTACGTCATAATACGTCCGAATCTATGAGTCTTTCTGCTCCTTTTTCCTCTGAGGGACCTTCTCTATGAGTTCTTTTCTCTACAGCCTGAATGCCAGTACAATTCGTACAACTCCTTTGCTTGACAAAATCAGGATCACGGCAGAAGCCGGCTATCAAGGGATCGAACTCTGGTTCGACGAAGTGGAAGAATTTCTTTCACAGGGGGGGGAATTAGAAACGATTTCCGCAGCCATTCAGGAATCGGGATTGTCCATTCCCACGATGATCATGCTGCGGGACTGGTGGTCTGCTTCGGCTGAAGAATATCCGGCTGTCTTTGATGTCTGTCTGAAGCGTATCCAGTTGGCTGCGATGCTGGGAGCGGAGTTTGTGATTTCTTGCCCTCATCGCGAAAAACCAGACTATGATCTGGGGGCACAGCGCTACCGAGAACTATTGGAAGCAGGCATCGAAGCGGGCGCCAAGCCGTCCGTTGAATTTCTGGGTTTCGTAGAAGATGTCACGAAAATTGAAGACGCCTTGCAAATTGTCGAAAAATCAGGACATCCGCAGGCAACACTCGTACTCGATCCGTTTCATATCTTTCGCGGCGGCGGATCAATGGAGACCATCGCACAACTCAAACCCGAACAGATTGCCATCTCGCACTTCAACGACGCCGTCGACACGATTCCCCGCGAAGAACAGATGGACCCGGATCGCGTTATGCCCGGAGATGGCCATCTCGACCTGACACGCTATTGCCAGCTCTTAAAACAGCTCGGCTATCAAAGCTGGCTCTCACTCGAATTATTCCGCGAAGACCTCTGGCAGCAGGACCCGCTGGATGTCGCCAAACGGGGACTCGAACGCATGCAGACAATCGCAGAAAACGCGTGAAGCCCCCGCATCAATCACGTTGATGAGCGGCAACATAATCAGCAAGTGTTTCTAGATTTTTGACAAAGACACGCGTGTCGATCACAGGCACGTTCTCCAATTTCGCGGTGCGGAGGTCACCCTGTGTGATCCAGGCGCCGTTTGCATTCAACAAATCAATTGCGGACTTTGCTTTAGCTGTTAAGGAAGGAGTAAGACGAACGCGGCGTGTGGGAAATCGCATCGAAGCCAGTTTTTGGGGAGACGCCTTCAACAGACTGCGATAACGGCTTTCCAGAGAATCGACGCTTGATTTGACAATGAACCCATAGTGCGTCGGCATATCATTCGACTTGTATGTCAATTGGTACTGTTTCGTGAAATACAAAGGACGATTCGTTTTCAGCTCATAAAACCGAGCCAGTTTTCCACTTGGCAATTCAGACTTCTTCAAATACGCCAGTGCAGACGGAATTGGTTCCAGATATTTTTTCTCGCCGGAATAAATATAAATCTGCATCAGCGTTTTGATAATTCCCTGCGATTCACCTCCCGTCACGGACGGAGGTTCGAATCTTCGCGCCCAGTCTGGTTGCATTTTTTGATTGTACTGCTGTGCCCAGGCGGGCTGTGGTTCGGGCATTTGCGCGAGGATGATAAAGTCCCCCGCCTTCAAAGCCGCGTCAAAATAACGGGAATCTTCGTAAACATGATGAGCCAGAAACATCAATTCGACCAGATCCGCGATGGCATTGTCATTGAACGTGTAATAATTCTGGTACTTCTTTTTCGGAAATGTACGCGGCCAACTTTCCGGATAATTGGCTTTCAGTACCGGAAATTCTTTGGGATCAGGGAAATCCGAATACCGTTGTGGCCAGCCCCCATTGGGATATTGTGCCTTCAGAAAGGAATCCAACGCATACATCACGGCGGCGTGAAGAGCTTGATCCTGAAATTTGAGTTCCTGATCAAGCAGGATCAAAAATCGCAGTGCAGACTGTGAAGTGTTGTCATCAAATGTGGTCGTATTTCGTGCCCGGGAACTGCCGCCATCAATGCGATACTGGGCTTTGGTTCGATTTTTGAAATCAATCAAGTAGGTCCAGCCACCCGATTTCAATTGTCCATTGATTAATGCATTGGCGGCCCCTTTGGCTGCTGCTAACAGGTACGGCTCTCCTGTTTTCTGATAAGCGGTCAAAAAGGCTTCGCCAACAGTGGGCGTTCCCGGAGGCTGCACCCAGATCACCGAATCAGAAGCACGTACTTCACCTTCGCGCTGCGATAAGTCTTGAGTGTACCGCCAGAGATAACCACCTGCGGTCGAAACATCGCTGGTAAAAAAGTGAGTGGCTTTTTTCATTGCCTGTTTTGCAGCCGCGGGAGAGACTTCAGCAAACAGGCATTGTTCAGAAGTCCCCGCAAAACCAAGCGACCAAAACCCAAACGAACAAAGAATAATCAGAAAACGCATTCTCAGACAGTCGCATGAAACAGGCATTGCCGAAATTTCCTTAGCAGCAGGGAAAAAAGGGACCGCAAAACCATTTTATCCTACAAAACACCAGTATCCAATGAAAGCAAGTATTACTTAATCTCGTTCATAATATGAGAAGGCGATTTTTCTATCAGGCACTCGCTTGCGTCTCAAGCAAATCTATGTAATGCTCATACCCACTTGAGAAATTCATCTAAGATTTTTCCGGAGAAGCGCTTATGTTGGAAAACTATCCTTTTTTGATTTTAGGCATCGGCATCGCCATCGTCATCGGCATGATCATCTTTCTGAAGATCAATGCGTTTCTGGCGTTGATCACAGCAGCAATGGCAGTCAGCCTGCTTGGACCAGAATCTGCCGAAGGAATCAATCGCATCAAACGTGTTGCCATCGCATTCGGTGACTCCGTTTCCGGAATTGGAATTGTGATTGCGCTGGCTGCGATCATCGGCAAATGCATGATGGACAGCGGTGCTGCTGACCGGATCGTAAGAACGTTCCTGAAGGCGCTGGGTGAAAAGAATGCTTCTCTGGCGCTCATGGGAAGTGGATTTGTTCTGGCAGTGCCTGTGTTTTTTGACACCGTCTTTTATCTTTTGATTCCTCTGGCACGTTCGCTCTATCGCAGCACGAAACGCAACTACCTGATGTATATCATGGCGATTGCCGCCGGGGGAGCGATCACGCATACGCTGGTTCCCCCCACTCCGGGTCCCTTATCAATGGCCGACAATCTGGGAGTCGACCTGGGGAAAATGATTTTTGTCGGCGTATTAGTTGCATTGCCGGCTGCTTTTGCAGGTATCTTCTTTGCCATGTTTGCCAATCGGAAAATGAATATTCCCATGCGGGAGGTCGCCGAACATAAAGACCCCGTTCCACTGGAAGAACATGAATTGCCATCGCTGGCTGTTTCTCTGAGCCCGATTGTATTACCCGTATTGATGATCACCGCCAATACCCTGGTCAACTCTCTGATTGCCAGTGGTGTGGGGCCGCAAAGCCTGTTGGGAACCATCAGCCCGTTTACATCAATCATAGGTGACGCTAACTTTGCGTTATTAGTGGCAACGGCGATCTCTCTGGTGATCCTGTTTCAGCAGCGAAAATTGACGCTGCTCAAACTGGGAGCCACTGTTGAATCCGCATTAATGAGTGGTGGTGTGATTATCCTCATCACTGCCGGGGGTGGCGCTTTCGGAAAAATGCTGACCGTCGCTCAGATTGGCCCTGCGATCCAGGCTCAATTCAGCAATTCTGATGGAAGCACAACCGGACTCAGCTTTCTGTTTCTCGGATTTGGAATCGCCGCGTTACTGAAAATTGCGCAGGGTTCCAGTACCGTCGCCATGATTACCACATCCGCCATGCTGGCAACCATGAATGTCAATACGGAATTGCTCGGCTTCGATCCAGTATACCTGGCGACATCAATTGGTGCCGGATCGTTAATCGGTTCCTGGATGAACGACAGTGGCTTCTGGATCTTTTGTAAGATGAGCGGTTTAACCGAAGCAGAAGCATTAAAATCATGGACTCCCTTACTGACTGTGTTAGGCTTTACCAGCTTGGGAACCACCGTCCTGCTCTCCATCGTCTGGCCAATGACGTAATTCCTGATCCTGATAATAACTTTACACTGCCCGTAGTAGCGCATACCCTGAAGTGAACGTCTCGTAATCTGTGCCTGACACTTTTAAAGACAGGAAACCCTGGTATGAGTCAGCTTTTTCCGCAATGTGAAATCATTCCCCTGCCCGATTCTCAATTTTCCTTTCGCGTGAAAGGCAAAGAACGGCTTCGCTGGCATCATGACCCTAAATACTCGCGACCCTTCTTTTACCCGCTGACAGGGCCCGCCGGAATCCCTTTAACCCGCATCGGACACCCGGGCGCTCCGAACCATGATCATCATCGGTCTGTCTGGTTTGCCCATCATCAGGTGCTGGGCATTAATTTCTGGGCAGAGAACACAGGCGCTAAAATCGTTCAGAAACGCTGGCTCTCGATTGATGAACGAAAAGATGAGGCGATACTGGCTGTCGAACTGGAATGGTTTGATGGTCATGACCCCCAACCTTTACTGCGACAGGAATCCATTTCAGCCATCAGAACAAATGACAGGGATGAACTGTTTTTAGAATTGCAATCCACGTTTTACCCGACTGCGGAATCGCTGGAATTTCAGAAGACGAATTTTGGTTTTCTGGCGGTTCGCGTTGCGAAAACGATTTCGAGCTATTTTGGGGCGGGAAAAATCACTAACAGCCGCAAACAGGTCGGCGAGAAAAACATTTTTGGGAAGCCGGCGGAGTGGATGGATTATTCGGGACCCGTCACGCCTGGTGTCAGCGAAGGCATCACCTATTTTTATCACCCCTCAAATCCGACTGCCGCGGCACAGGACGCCGTCTCGTGGCATGTGCGCGAAGATGGCTGGATGGGAGCGTCGCCTTGCATGCATGGTCCACTGGAGACAACCCGCAAGACCCCATTGAAATTTCGTTTCCTGCTGCAAGCACATGCAGGTGAAATCAATCACGCTCAGGCAGACAGCGTCTATCAGGAATTTGCTCGGAGTCAGCCTTACCAACTCAAAAAGCCCGAACAACGGCATACGAACGCCACTGTCATCAGAGCTTCCTAACGAGCATCTTCTGTCTTACCAGATGAATTCAACACCGGCTGTGATCCCGTCTGCCGAGAAGTCAGAATTTTTCTGACGTACTTTGGTGCCTGTCGCCGGATTGGACGCCGTGCGGTCCTCATTGTAGTCAATGATGTCAAAGGCTCGTGAGATCTGACCAATAAACAGATAATCATAACCGATAAAGCATCGCATGTGTTCATTCACATTTAATTTCGCATAGACCGAAAGTTGGAACGTAGGTGAAAACTCATTACTTTTTTCAACGGAAACAAGGCGAGGGTCGGTAGCCTCGAATAACTGCTCTGTGGCAACCTGGTTGGTATTACGATTAAAACCAAAAGTAAACTTGGGTTCTGCTCCGATTGAAAAGCGAGGGTGCTTAAATTCTGCGCGGGCACCAATGCTGGGGCCAAAGACACGGTTATTCACTTTAGAATAGATTGTGGTCGTACGCGGCGTCCCAATTCCACCACCGGAATCGACGCCAACCTGATTCATCGTTTCTCGTAAACTAATGGCACGAAAGCCGAATAACGGCTGCATGTGAAACCCATCACCGGGAAGATAGGGATCTAAAATGTAGTTGACTCCCGAACCTACTATTTCCGTATTCAAGTTCACCGTATAGCTGGTATCGTAGACGTTCGTGTTCGAAGCCGGCTCGCCATTGATATCGAAATTCGTGACAACCACGAGATTATCACTGGCAACGGAATTGTCCTGCGTGGCATAGATTTCGTTTGTAGGACGGTTTGACTCATTTTTGAAAAGCCCCCAGACATTCCACTCCAGGCTCCCTTCAGGTAAAGGAAACTGAAGAATCCCTCGCATCCCGTTCGTGTCCATGGAACGGTCGTTGTAATCCAGAGCAACTCCATTTCCTCTCGCGATGCCGGTTGAACGGTCAAAAACAGCCGAGGGAGCTGTCGGGTCAGGGTTCCCTAAAATGGGTGCACTCAACAGAACGCTGTCAGGTCCATCCATTGACCAGTGCAGATAATCCAGTCGCAGTTTGGTACTGCGGAACACGTTTTTAATTGACTTATCGAGGGCCGAATCATAAGTCCACCCACGGTCCACAGGCATTTTACGGACTAGTGATCTTGAATAAGTATTGATGCCCGAGAAAACCCCCGGGTCACTTACTAATTCATCATCTACCAGATCTGCGTCACCTTGCATGACATAATCCAGCGTGCCATCATCGGCTGCTGCAACATGTTTCTCCCCACCCGGAAATCCGGCAGAGCACAGCAACACCAGTAGTGCACTTAGTCTGAATGGAGTAATCATCATTACTTTCCAGGATGTGCGACTCATCGATTAAAACCTTGAAATATTTGGATCAAAACACACCAGAGTGTTATTTAAAACGAGACATTATTTATGGCTATGGAAGCAGGAAGTTATTCAGGCTGATTTGGCCATTAAATGTACCCCCACCAGGATTGAAGAGCAGGAATGAATTGTTGTTCCCGACAGTAGTCACATCCACAACATTATTCACACCGGTCCCCAGCGACAGCGGTCCATTTGTCATGGCGTTGAAGCCGACGGCCTGTTCGATAAATTCATCACCATCGAATAAACCGATCAGGTTATTGTCTATAATGACAGAGGAGTTGGACGCATCGACCAGGTCAAAGAAGATACCTCTACCTGAAAGGTTGGTCATATTGATGATATTAGAATCGATTTGCACATTGGCACTCGCCGCTAAATCAAGAAAACGAATGCCGGTTGAATTGACTCCGCCCATGACAATCCCTTGATCAATATTCCCCGCGATCACGATATTGGATGGTCCTTCAGTTGAAATCTGAATCCCTTCACTATCAGTACCCGCCATCACGAAATTGTTACTGTTAATGACTCGTAACGTCATCAGGTCAGCTAAATCGCTACTGGTAGCGTCAATTACGACTCCCTGATTATTCGAGGCGGCAGTACCGACGAAGTTATTACCATTCGCAATGGTGATATCCATCGGTCCTTCCCAAATCACGCTCAGGTTGGCAGTATCGGAAGTCGTATTTGTCATCGTGTTTCCTTCTACCAATAAGGTCAGCAGGGAATCATCGAGCAGACCCCCAGATTCAATTCGAACTCCATCCGAACTGTTATCCGTGATCGTATTGTTTTGAATTGTGACAGAGAAGAAATCATCGTTCGTATCATCTAGTTCAATATTTGCTACGTATTCAATTGAGTGTTCTGTTGTGTCGGTACCATTACTTAGCAATTCGGAATCAGTAATCTGAAACGTTCTACCATTTTCCACCAAGACGCCAGCCCCTGCAGAGTCTTCAATCCGTACGCGTGTCAGATTCATGCGTGATGCATCGTCAACAGTGGTTTGATGCCACTCGATACCAGAAACGGTCGGAATCAGGACTTCCAGTCCGTCGATATTGACACGGGAAATGTCTTCGACCCATACACCATGTGCCGCAGCGGTAATGGTTCCCCCAGAATCGATTGTGGCGCCATCTCCGGTAATGGAGAAGAGCCCCGGAGTTCGGACAAGACGAATCCCGGCACTATCCTGATAGAAATCATTATTGATATTTAAACTCACTCCGCTGGTAGGTCCTGCGGAGACTGAAGTCAGTACCATAGAGAGACTGGTATCCTGGATATCGATGGCAGCAGCATCAACGACTGAGATAATACCACCTGTTGAACTCAGAGTTCCGGTATTGTTAATGGCAATCAAAGCCAGGTTATCTACCGCTGAAATATTCAAGTCACCAAAGTTAACATTCCCCGGGTTATCATGCACATAGACGCCAACAGGAGGCGCAACTGGCGGGTTCATGCCTGGTGGCGCATACACGGCACTATTAGCCACGACACCGAGTGAACCAAAGTTGATGATCGGCGTATTGTTGAGAATATGAGTGATGGGGACTGTTGCGCCAGTCGTTCCTAATGTACGTGTATTTCCAAAGGAAACCTGACCGGCAGTCCCCCCCTGTCCCGCATTATCGATCAGCAATACTGAGTGATCCGTACTGGTATTGGAAAGAATCATGTTCCCCATACTGACGATGGGGCTGTCATTAAAGATCAGAAAGGCCTCTTCTGCCACTCCGGAGATGTTTGTCGTCCCCGTCACACTAAAGGTACCTGTATTGCCGCCGGCATTGAATGAAATACCCTGACCGGTGGAACCGTTAATCCTAAGGTCCCCACCAAAACTAATGTTCCCGTTCGTATTATTGACATCAATACCATGCTCTGTCGCAAGCGTGGTGCCATTGGTGATTGTTGTGTCTCCCACAATCGACATGTTACCGGACAGGTTCTCGACTAAAATACCGGTACCATCACGATTCAAGATACTGATATCTTCCATCTGGAAGATCCCCTGGAAGTCTTCTACAAAGATACTGGCATCAGTGGCTGAATCGATTACCGTAGATGCCTGCCCTGTATTTCTGACCGTCACAATCGCATTGCCACTTCCGCCGGTCACATGAATACCCTCATTCGTGCTCCCTGTAATAGTGACATTATCCAGAACCGCTCCTCCGGAGATATTGTTGATCAAGACCCCCTGGCTACCCGTGTCAGTAATGGTTGAGCCTGTCATATTGACCGAGCTTCCTGTTGTATTCTGAATCAGGACGGCTCGACCTGCACCAGTATTGGTGATGGTTCCCGCATCAAATCTGATGAGTGGATCACCGCCATCAACGACAAAGGCATCCCCTGCAGAATTCGTTACATTCGTCGTATCAAACGCCAGGCTGCCTGTCGTGCTGCTCAGGAATATTCCCTCACCAACAGCATTGTTCACGTCAACATAATTTACGTTTGTCCCTGAAACACCGATTCCCACAACACCGCGGCCCGTAGGTTGGTTCAGGATGAAACCGGAAAACTCACTGTCAGTAGCAAGAACGACACCATCGCCGGCGGTATCATTAAAGGTTGGTCTCACGAGACTGTTGGGTCTGAGAGGACTGCCATACAAGGGTGAGTTTGGCAGTAATTTGGGACCGAAGCCTTGAATATCAATGTAATGTGAAACGCCAACTCCTTCACCCAGGACACGGTCTCCTGCAGTAAGCGTGATGGGGGCTGCGTTATTATATTCACTCCCCGCATGGGTGAAGATAATGTCAGTCGCAAGTCCCCCCTGCGCTTCTGCAATCGTCTGGAAGGGAGTGAGTACCATTCCGTCACCGCCGGGTGCTGCCAGGGAATCAACGTGGGAAACAGTCCAGGGAAGCCCTGTTTCCGGATTGATGGCAGTCAGCCCTTTATCGACTATATCACGTTTTTCAACGACAACGTTGTAATTTCGTCTAACCCGTTCAGCCATACGGTGCATCTGAGTGGATTTTTCCATTGCATTCCACTCAGGACGTCCGGCGAATGTCCAGGTAATATTAAAGAAGACATTCGTATCAAAGGTATCATCGCTTGTAATACTCAGCTCTGTCAAAACATTGGGTAACGGGTTGGCCTGCAGCCGACCTCGCCAGCCCCAGACATCTTGACTGCCCGTTGCCGCGAAATGATAGGTTCCCGCATAGGCCCGCGCCTGGAATTTTTGCGCCATTTTCCCCCAGATCGGAACCCCGAATTCGGCATCAAAACCACGCATCGCGGTTCCCAATGTGCGCGTTTGATCATACAGCACATTGTAACCAGAAAAGACCTGGCTGCCTTCGTTAAATTGAAGGTCTAACTGTTGCTGACGGTTACCAAAGGGCATATAGAAGTTTCCGTTCGCGTCCCAGTAGCGCCCCATCGTTTCCACGCTGAGCACAACCTGCTGAAATATTTTCGTAGTAGAGTCATCACGATCGTAGTAAACACCGGCACCAAAAATACGATCCGTGTCATAATTATAAAAGCGATAACCGAGACCGGCACTTCCACCAAGATGGCCACGATTGGTTCTGAACAGACGAAAGTCTCCGAACAACATACCTGCATCATCAGGATTTTTCGTATAAGTAAACAGGTAAGGCGTCGCTCCCATATGAGAAATCGATTCGTCCAAACCGACGGTTTTACCTGCCTGATGTCCGGCTCGAAACAGGACTCCCATTCCATTTCCGGGAATTACCGATGAGATTCCATCAAGAGTATCTGTGGTCTCTGTGCCATCGGCAATGATTGTCGAAAATTCCATTTCTTCTTGGGCCAATAATGTTCCTGACATGGCGGATATCGCCAGGACTATTACGCCGGCAATCAGGCGAAATGCAATTTTCATAAACCGTCCAGAATAGCTTGATGTCGACACAGGCATCTGTTTCACCTCGGTAATGCACGCTGAGTGCAATTTGGCGTTATTGTCCCGCTCTGTTGTATTTTGATCTGTCATGAAACTGTTTTTATCTATGACAATAATTTCAGGAAAACCCATGAGATTATCTCAACAGATAATCTTCCGAATTCAGGAACAAGTCGAGGAGGAATCTCCACGGACTCGATCTAGCAAGTCGTTTATCTACACTAAAATCAGACACTCAAAAACAAACACATTCAACCACTGCAAAATGCAGCCGCTGAAAATTGTGCGTCTGTGCTTGAACGTCTTGAAAAATCAATTGTTTAAAAGGAATTAAATCAGCACAACCGGCTTGTAATCATCAGAATGAGAGGAACTTGTTGATCATTACGCTTCTATCCGAAGATAGAAACTGGTCGCACTTAATAGATAGGTAGTGACACGAACCCGGAAAAATAGACTTTTGACGGAAACGTGTTACTTTTATTTGATTTGTTTACAGGTTATTTTTAATGTGAAATGTTACTCGGAAGAATCGGCTGGTCATCCTTGAGGTAAGGCTGACCCGTTTTGAACTGAAAAAGGAAGATAATCCCGATTGGTTTACTTACTTCTCAGTTCTGAGAGAGAGTGATTCTTTGAGTATAAGAGATGTTGGGCGGGAACATATTCTAATTTCAAATCCAACGAAAGCCGAATTTGACATTTCATGTGAGAAATTTTAGACAATTTTTGAAATAGTCGCGAATAAACTTCAGCTTTCAATCCAATCTAAACCCCTTTTACCAGAGGGAAATGGCATACTAGCTCTATGAGTAATCAACCTTATTTAGTGAAATTGGCGTTGCGACTGGCAGCAGGTCTGGAAACACTGCCACACGCTGCGTTAGAAAAACATCGCACTTTTATCCTGAATCAACAGCAGGAAGATGGCGGATTCTCGGGACGAGAAGGAGGCTCTGACCTCTATTACACCGGATTTGCCGTTCGTAGCCTGGGAATCTTAGGAGGTGTCGAAAAACAGGAATGTATTGATATCAGTCGGTTTCTCCGACAATTCCAAATCGAAAACCTCTCAACCATTGATCTACTGAGTTGGATGTACTGCGCCCTGATCATCCAGGCTTCAGGGGGAGAAGATCTCCTCTCCGCAGCACCAGAGAACTGGAATACACAAATTGCCCAAAATCTGGAGCGATTGAGAACGACCGACGGCGGGTATGCGAAATCTGAACAAGGTGCTTTGGGAAGCACTTACCATACGTTTCTGGTTGTTTTAATCTACCAGATGATCGGGCTTGAGATTCCCGCTGCAAACGATTTGATCCAGTTTCTGTATGACATGCAGCGCGACGATGGTGGCTTTGTGGAAATTTCGCCAATGAAACGGAGTGGCACGAACCCGACCGCAGCCGCAGTCGCGACATTATTAATCCTGAATGCGATGGACGACGAACTGAAACAGGATGTTGGTGACTTCCTGACTCAAGTTAAAAGTTCCGAAGGAGGCTTTCAGGCAAACACCCGCATTCCTTTTGCCGATGGTTTATCAACTTTTACCGGATTACTTACGGCCCAGGATCTGGATCTGGACTTAAGTTCGTTCATCGACCAAGATCAATTGCGGAAATTTATGACCGAGTGGCTTGAGTTTCCCACGGGCGGTTTTCGCGGAGCAAGTTGGGACGAACAGGCTGACGTGGAATACACATTTTATGGTCTGGGTGTGCTGGCGCTGCTGTCATCTTAAACTCAAAGACAGCCAGACTTATTCCAGAGAATCATCCAGATACAGCAGGCGTCCACATGACTTACAAAAAACAAGTCGCCCCGAGTTCAGTTCCACACGTAACTGGGGTTCAATCAACACATTACAGGCAGAGCAATACTTTCCTTCGACACTAGCCAATGCGCCTGCACCGTGCGATCGTACGAGTCGTTGGAATAAAACCTTAGTGTTTTCTGGTATAATTTGTTCAGCATCCGCAATGGTCGCATTACATTCTTTGATTTCCTCATCCAAAGAATTGCGGGCTGATTCGAAATCTTGCGCTGATTTTTTGGCATCGGCGTGAGCCGTATCCTTTTTTCTGACCCAATCCTGAACTTCGGCTTCCGCCGCATCAATTTTTTCCATCAACTCCAGGATTTCATCTTCCAGAACACTGTTCGCCATTGTGTCCGCTTCAATTTGTCCTTTAATAATGTCAAACTCTTTATTCGATGAAGCAGAATTCAATTTGCCCTTTAAATCAAGGATTTTTGCCTCATTGGAATGTAAGTCCAGATTCTTCTGCTGGACCTGTTTTTTCAACTGAGTGACCTGCTCCTGAACAGCTTTGAGGTTTTCTTCCTGCTGTAAAGCGAACTGTTCTTTAAATTGAATTCGCTTCGGTCCTCGCTCTAATTTCTGATTCACATCATGCAACCTTAAGTATAAATGATGTAAAGCTTTCAGGCTGGCAGCAGTAGTTGACATGTTAAAGAACTCCGGAAACGCTAATTTTTTGTGAGGCAGAATGCGGCGTGCCTCAATGCACTTGCTTTGTTATAAAGATTATTGCGGCAAATAGCCAGACATACGAAGGAAATCTAGCCGATCTTCTGAGTGCCACATTTACAAATCAAGATACCTCTGGGCCAGTCTATAAAAAAAAACGCCGATCAAAAATGACCGGCGTTTGGATCTTAGATGCTGGCAGATACCGTGGCATCTACTTCTGCTTCCGTTTCTTCGGGCTCTGACTGCCCCCACTCGGGAACGAGCCCTTCAATAAAGCCCTGCAGCTGTTTGCTGCGGACCGGATGTTGTAATTTCCGAACCGCCTTGGCTTCAATCTGCCGGACACGTTCTCGTGTCACTTTGAAAATCCGACCGACTTCTTCCAATGTATAGGTATAACCATCGCCTAACCCAAACCGAAGTTTGATGATTTCACGCTCGCGATAAGTCAGCGTTTTCAAAACATGGTCGATTTTATCTTTTAACATCTCCTGGCTGGCTGTGTTAACAGGACTATCCGAATCGGAATCCTCGATGAAATCACCAAAGTAACTGTCTTCACTTTCACCCACCGGTCGGTCCAGGCTAATGGGATGGCGGGAAATTTTGAGTACGCGTCGTGTTTCTTCCAGACTGATCCCAGCCACATCTGCCGTTTCTTCCATCGTGGGCTCCCGCCCTTTTTCCTGTAGCAGTTGTTTGCTGACCTTCCTTAATTTGGACATGGTCTCAATCATATGCACGGGAATACGAATGGTTCGTGCCTGGTCGGCGATCGCGCGCGTGATCGCCTGCCTGATCCACCAGGTGGCATACGTCGAGAATTTATAACCACGACGGTATTCATATTTGTCGACAGCTCGCATCAAACCGGTATTTCCTTCCTGAATCAAATCGAGGAAGCTCAAACCACGGTTACGATATTTTTTGGCAATCGAAACAACCAGACGCAAGTTGCCGCCGGAAAGTTCTCGCATCGCTGTTTCATAATCGAGATAGCGCTGCTTGACCGCTTTGACCCGTTCGCGAAGTGTTTCCGGGGTTTCCATCGTCATGGAAACCAGATCCTGTAATTCACGATCAAGATTCGCCCGGTCGTCTTTTGAATTCTTCACTCTCAGATCGCTCATGTCACGGATCTGATCTTCCAGTTCCGTCATCCGTTGAGAAATCTGCTCCAGCCGCTTCATTCCAATTTGCAGACGTTGCGTTCGCAGGCTCAATTCTTCAATCAAAGTCGCCATCTTGCGACGACGTTTATTCAGAGAAGCGAATGCTTCACGACGCTCACTCTTCGACAAATCGGAATCGAGAAACTTCTGAAAGTCGCTCGTATTTTTGCTGCTGAGAAATTCCAATGTCTTCAGATTGTGTGGCATCCGACCGAGAATCTGACTCTTTTCGAGCCCTTCAGTAACAGAAACTTTAATGGTTCTGTCAAAAGGGAGTTCGGTTTTATGAACTTTGTCCAGAATTTCAATTGCCTGTCGCATGGCATAATCACTGCTCAGTAACTCACGACGGAATCGGCGGCGAGTGATTTCGATCTTCTTGGCAAGCCGAATTTCTTCTTCGCGCGTCAGCAGGGGAATTTCCCCCATCTGAGTCAGATACATGCGAACGGGATCGTCGATCCGACGCGAAACATCTTCGGTCGCACGAGAACGACTTCCCTTTGCTTTTTCCGGTTGCAAGATCGTAATGATCTGATCGGGAATGATATCTAAATCAATTTCCTCGATCGTCAACAGGAGGTTATCCAGCTTCTCAGGATTCAGTGCCTCATCGGGAAGATAAGCGCTAACCTGATCATAAGTCAGATATCCCTGTTTTTTACCGTTTTCGATAAGTTCATTCAATCGGGCGTCGAGTCGGTGCACGTTGCTTCTCCCAATCTTTCAAGTTAGTGAGGCTCAAGTGAGTTTTTTGTGTCGCTTTTGATGGAATTCAGATGCTTGCTTCAACAATTCGATCGCATCGGAATTCAAACTTTGATTCGGGGAGATCTGAAACAGAAGTCCCTTTTTAGTCTGTTCGTGGTGTTCTCGCTCTTCCCGCCATTTCAAATTCTTGATGGAATGCTTCAAAAAATGAGGAATTCCTTCAAGCGTTGTGGGACTGGAATGGAGTTTTGAGTGAATCGCTTTCTCGTGAGCATGGGCATCAATTTTCACGACCAGTTGCTTGAGTTCCGGATCACTGATTCGATCCAGAATTCGATTCACATCAGGCAAAACCCCCTCCTCAGTTAAATCAATGCTTAACTGATAGAGAAATCGTAATTGCAGATTCCTCAAGTTGGCAGGGGATATATATTGTTGAATTTGGGAGACGCATTCCGGATACACAAAGATAATTTCAAGGAGTTCGCTCTCAAGTTGATTGTCTTTCGTTGTGGTGTTTGATTCCTGGCTCATGCCAGAAGCGTCAATTGTATTCGGATTCGAATGGGATTCGCTGGAGGAGAGACTCGAATTCAGATTGGTATTCTGTTTTTGTTTTACTTCACTCAGTCGTTTTCGGACAATTGTTTCGTGTAAACCTAGTCGATCTGCTAACTTTCGCAATATGATGTCTTCACGAATTTTGCCGGTTAGGTTGGGACTTGCCGCCAAAAGTTCAAGCATTTCTTCTAAAATTCGGTGCTGACCATCAATTGACTCCAGTCCAAATTTCTTGAGACAAACATTCAATTTAAAATTCCAGGCTTCCGGGGCTTGCTCAATCATCTGCTTCAATAAATCAGCCCCTTCCTCTTCCAAAAAGTCAGCAGGATCTTTGCCCGGTGGCAGCGTTAAAATTCTTAAATCGACTTCTTGAGAGATGAATTTTGCTAAAGAACGTTCAGCCGCCTGTTGCCCCGCATTATCACCATCAAATACAAGTACGACTTTTCGAGCCAAACGTTTGAGATAAGAAACATGAGACTCTGTGAGCGCGGTGCCCAGTGTCGCCACCACATTCGTCACGCCAAACTGATGTGCTGTAATGCAATCGGTGTACCCTTCCACGACCACAACAGTTTCTGTCTCTCGAATTCTCTGTCGCGCTGCATCCAAACCAAACAACAGCTTGCTCTTAGTAAAGATGATACTCTCTGAACTATTGAAATACTTCGCCACCCCTTCGGTCTTGCTTCCCGGAAGAATACGTCCCCCAAAAGCAACAACACGTTTGCGCTCGTCGCGAACCGGAAACATCACCCGATTAACGAAATAATCGGAATAGCGCGTGTGACCTTCTTTTTTGAAGATCAATCGGGCTTCCGATAACAGCGTCTCGGTATATTTACCCTGTGCACGATTGGCCAGCCATTGCCAGTCATCGGGATGGAAGCCCAGACGAAACTGTTTGATCGTCTCTTCTGTATAGCCCCGCTGTTCCATCAGGTAGCGGCGGGCATATTCGCCTTCTCCCGTTTCCAGCAGGCAATGATGAAACTGTTCCTCGGCCCATTTCATGACTTCAAATAATGATGTTTTCTCAACAACATTCGAGTGAGAAACGTGACTGGTTCGTTGTGTAAGTTGGGGAAGTTCCAGATTTGCTTTTTCTGCCAGGATCTTGAGTGCTTCAAAGAAATTGACTTCATCATATTTTTCGACCCAGGAAAAGCAGTCCCCGCCCGTATTACAGACCCAGCACCGCCAGGTGCCACGCTCGGAATAGACCATCATTGAGGGATTGTGGTCGTTATGAAAAGGGCAGAGGGCTTTGAAATCGTGACCGCTGGGAATCAAGGGGATCGACTCTGAAACCAGCTCTACGATGCTCGTTCTCTGGCGAACCAGTTCTTTGAATTGTTGGTCAAACCCTGGCGACACCAATTTCTCCTGAACAGTTTAAAAGCAGCCCTACTGTGCAACTTATCCATCAAGTTTGGAAAGTAGACACATGTACCCCATACGAGAGTGCTTCCCTGCTCAGCTCTTTGTACTTTAATTTTACCCCATACTTTACGTTGGTCAAGAAAATCCATCGGAGGATTCCCAAACTAAACCGCCTCTTAAGGTCAAAATTTGTATAATGTTACAAAAATACCTAACCGCATAAGTACAAGCAAAATTATCAACTAAACCCAACCCCTGTCACTTACTTAATCAGAAACACAACTACGCTCTGAATAAGGCTCCAAAACCAGACTAGACAGTTGGCTTATATGAATTATAGGCATTATAACTTTAGACACAAGTTCTGCAATCGTAGGGGGTGATGTGATCTCGGGCGGCTTCCATAATTGAGTCGCATCCCCTCAATCACGACGGACCCCCATCGCTGTGAGCAGCGTGAATCGCACGGAGATCAAGAACCAGAAAACGGCAGCAGAAGTGAAGTGACCAGACAAACTCTGTGTAATTATTCTGCCGGGCTTTCTGCCGGAACCCCGGTCTTGACTATCTGCCAGAGAGAAATGTTTCCGAACTTTTCGGTGCATTTGGGGCATTTTGTTTTTGCAATCGCTTTCCCTGCTTTGCCCCCGATTCGCTCCTTCTTTCTTGAATCTTCGCTCACGATCAACTGGCAAGCCTGACACTGTCGTCCCACAAGCGTTAACTCGATTTCCGGATCGGCTTCATAAAAATCAAGGTGCTCATTATCCAGCGCTTCAAATGCTTCCTCGCTATAATGACAGGTCACAGTATTGATTTGATCCGTCATGGGGATACCGGAATCCTGCCCCAGACCGTTGAGGCCAAAGAGCTCGGACATCACGTCAAAAAACTTCCGGTACTCGGTCAACGAAAAGGTGAGGTATTGATTCTCTTTCGCGTCTTCCTGTTTCGGCAATGAAATGGCAATCCGCCCTTTTCCAAAGACCGGCACTCCTGCAAAGACCGATTCATGGTCGTACATCGTCGGAAATGAGACTCGCAGAGTCGGAATTTGATCTCCGTTGATGATTTGCACATTGGCGGCGGGGATTTCTGCTTCGTCTTTTTCTTCTCGCAGGTGCTGTGCAATCTCGACTCTGATTTTGTCCTGCTTCTCTTTGGAACCGCCGCCCAGCAAACTCGCTTTCATCAAGCTTAACATCAACATTTTTTCTGGTGAAATTGCCAGATCGATGGTGGTAAAAGCCTTTTCCAGACTATTGGGCTTTAATTTGAGTTTCGTCGGATCAACAGCATGTAACTTGATGTCTTTCAACCAATGGGTATAGGAACCAGCATTCAAACTATCAGCGCCAGTCTCTTCGCTGGTCGCAGCGGCTTCGTCAGCAGTCGCAGTTTGTTCTGTGTCTTCATTCTCGCTCGCTGGTACAGGAACAAGATACAGCACACCACAGGCAGGACATTTACCTGCAGAACCCCGATATTCTTCGCGAACACGAATGCGATGTCCATTCGGGCAATAAACAACAATTCCCCCCTCAACTTTTCCAGGCCGACGCCGTCTTCTTCGCCCGGAGCCTTTGCGGCGTTTTCTCTCTTCTCGCTCTTCTTCCATCGCAACGTCTAATAAGACGTCTCCCCCGGTCGCCACCGAATGATCTTCATCAGGGGCCTCCTGGATTCGCTTTGATTTCACCTCAGGTGGAGTCTCGTCTTCCTCGGTTGCTGTATTCTTTTCTTCAGTCGCCTCAGTTGCAGTATCTTTTTCTGCCGTCGCGGTGTTTTGTGCTGACTCCTCGGCTGATTCCTCTCGCGCCAGGGGAATGGTTGCCGCCTGATCTTCCTGGCTGCCCGTAAGATTATCGGCAAGCTGAAAATCGTCATCGGTGGCTTCATATTCAGTGACTGCAATACTATTATCCAACTCGAAATCATCATCATCGCGGTCAGAAAAAGCGGTCAGCGTTGCTGTTGAAGCACGGGAATTTTCTTCAGACGAATCTTCTGATTCCTCCGGTAGTTGGCTGAAGATCATCGGCGCTGGATTTTCCTGCATCTTGCGATACGCTTCTGCGATGTCTTCGCGCATGAACGAACCACAATTCCAGCAACGAACAAGACCAGTGCGAACCATCTCATTACAAAGCGGACATGGTACCTCGGAAGAATTATTTTTGTTCTCATCCGGAGTTATGTCGTTTGACATAATAAATCCCTGTAACTGCAGAAATAATGGCTTTAATGATAGTCAGATAATAAAATCAGAAATGCTTCTGCAAAATGAATAGAATCAGTTCTTGCATGTAGATGAAATCAGAAGCACTTTTTACATATGAAAATCGATTGAGAAAAGATCAACCTACGCTGCTGCGCACTGCCAGATTAACATAGCTTCTGGGCAAATGCAGTAGCGTTTTTTGCTTTTAGTAATATTATGAAACACCGGTCACTGCCATTTTTCCCTGTTAACAAGCTGTTAACAGAAAGAGACATTTCGCCCTGTGTCACCTATATTAAACCTACTCTATTCCACTTTTAAAGCAAGTTTTGCTTTAGATAATCTTACTCAACTCTCTACTGTTAGATTATACCAGACGCACAAAATGTTCAAGGGTATAGACCCTTGCCCCCACCAGACCTTAAAAATGATTTAACCCTTCCTGTTTAAACCCAGAAATGAACATTCAAACCATCTGGGCATTTCAGAGACTTTGCTGTTATAGTGGCGCTGTTATTTTGAGGGGAGATTCTTACTGATGCTAAATGCCGAACAATATCTCAAACCTGAGGTCATCCAGACAGTTGCGCGTCTTGATTTGAGAGCAAAATTCATTGTGGAAGGCTTCCTCAGCGGTTTGCATGCCAGTCCCTACCACGGATTCAGCGTCGAATTCAGCGAGCATCGGCGTTATACCCAGGGAGATGATCCGCGCGACATCGATTGGCAGGTTTACGCCAAAACGGACCGCTATTACATTAAAAAGTATCAGGCGGAGACCAATCTGACCGGCTATCTGGTTCTCGATTTATCAGAAAGCATGGCTTACACCTACCGGCAACAGCTTTCCAAATTTGACTATGCAATCTGTCTGGCCGCCTCTCTGGCGTACATGATGATTCATCAACAGGACCCGGTAGGATTGATTACTTTCGGGGACTGCATCAAAAACTTTCTCCCTGCACGCAGTAAACGAGGGCAATTAGGTAATATTCTGGCCATGCTGGCTAATTCGCAACCCGCGGGTATCACAGAAATCTCACAGAATATTCAACAGATCGCTTCGATGGCCAAACATCGCAGTTTATTCATGATCTTCTCCGATTTATTGACGGACCAGAAAAGCGTGTTAGACAGTCTGCAACGACTTCGCTATGCAGGCCACGACGTCATCGTGTTCCACATTCTGGACGAAGCCGAGGTCTTTTTCCCCTTTGAAGGCATGGTCGATTTGAAAGAACCGGAAGCCGGTGACTCGATGATTCTTGACGCGGAAGGCATGAAGTCTGATTATCTCGAAGCCCTGAACGAGATGCGAGGCACTTATGAAGAGAAATTACAGGCAATGGGAGTCGATTACGTTCCCCTCGATACGAGTATGCCCTTCGACAAAGCATTAATCGAATATTTATCGCAGAGAAAAGCCCGCTTCTAACTGTTCGCATGAACAAGACACTTCGTCATTTCTTCACATACTATATCTTTATCAGGTTAAGTTATAATGATTCGACCCTGTTTACAGGCCGAACTGATAGTGTTCTTGAAATCTTAACCCACTATGCCACTCTATTAGCTTGCAAGAGCAGGCCGCCGATTTTAGAGTGTTAATCACTTTGGATCATTGTATTTTAGAATGGATTCCTGAGTTTTCGGCCCCTGTAACGGATGTTGGCCAGACAGTGATCTGCTTCGTTCTCTATTTTTTGATTTTCTCAACAGAGAAATTGAATTTTTTACCAACAGAACGATGTCACATATCGTAGTAAACCCGCAAATATTCTAGCGTTAGTTTAATTGGTTCTCTTATCGGGACTGAAAAACTGTTCTTACTTATGGTCATTATCTAACTAACAAACAGTGGAGCTAAGCACCGCCAATGGACAACGAGCCAGTCATTCAGATTAGCAATCTGACAAAAATCTATCGTGATTTCTGGGGCCGTAAAAAAGTTCGGGCACTCAATTCCTTAAGTCTTGAAGTAAAAAAAGGAGAGATCTTTGGTTTACTGGGCCCGAACGGCTCGGGAAAAACCACGACTCTCAAACTGCTGCTAGGTCTCCTGTTCCCCTCCGAAGGGGAAATCAAGGTACTCGGTCAGCCGGCTTCGAATGTGGAAAAGAACGAGCGCATCGGGTATCTGCCTGAAGAGTCTTATCTGTATCGCTTTCTGAATGCAGAGGAAACGCTCGATTTCTACGGGCGTTTATTCAAGATGTCAGCCAAAGAGCGGCGCGAACGATCTGCCGAGCTGATTGAAAAAGTCGGCCTGGGACATGCCAAGCGACGTCAACTCAAAGAATATTCAAAAGGGATGACCCGCCGCATCGGACTGGCACAGGCACTGATCAATAACCCCGATCTGGTGCTGCTGGACGAACCAACCAGTGGTTTGGACCCGCTCGGTACCGATGATATGAAACGCATGATTCTGGAATTGAAAGCACAAGGCAAAACAGTTCTGATGTGCAGCCACCTTCTGGCTGATGTCCAGGATGTCTGCGACCGGATCGCCATTCTGTATGGCGGTGAGTTGAAAGTTATGGGACGTGTTGAAGACCTGTTAAAAGAACAGGATGAAACACAAATCCTGACCTCGCGGCTGAGTGATGAGGCAATCAAGGAAATTGAACAGGTCGTTGCCAAACATAACGGAAAAGTTGGCACGATTGATCATCCGACCGCGACACTCGAATCATTGTTCCTGAAAACCGTTCAGGAAAGTAAAGAACGTCCGGGGCAACGTTTTGTTCCAGAGACTGAAGAGAAAAAGGCTTCCGAGTAAGCAACATTATTTTTTGTATGTTTCTAATGTCTTTACTCAAGATTATTAACTCTGGCTCTGGCTGATTCGAACAGTCGAGCATCATTTCCTATGAGATGTTATTCACAGAAGTAAATCATTATGTCTTTTGATCCTATTCCGTATGACCTGCTTGATGCTTTTAAACATTTTCTCAGTGTGTTTGGAAGCACGATGCTGATTGCCATTATTGTCTGTTTAATTGTGGGTGTTCTCACGCGTGGTCTGAAAGGGGTCGGAGATGTCTTTCGTGGCATCCTGGATTTCTTCGTTCAAATCACACACGTTTCCTGCCGCCGCATCTGGTCTCTTACCATCTTGACGGTCCGTGAATCTCTGAGACAGAAAATTCTATTCGTCTTCATCATTTTTGCTGTACTTTTCATGTTTGCAGGCTGGTTTCTTTCCGGTGCTGCTGACAGACCTGACCTGCAGGTACAGTCCTATATCGATTTTGTGCTCAAAGCCATCAGCTGGCTCGTCATTCCGATTATGCTGCTGTTAGCATGCTGGTCACTACCTGAAGATATTCGACTGCGTACGATTCATACCGTCGTCACCAAGCCCGTTTACCGGATTGAAATCGTGATGGGCCGCATGCTCGGATTTATACTGCTGGGCAGTGCGATCCTGCTGGTAATGGGTAGCGTCGGATATATCTGGATCACGCGCCAGGTTCCGGAAAGCGCCCAGTACAAACTGGTCTCCAAAGTCCCCGTTTATGGCGATATCACTTTCACCGACCGTGAAGGTGCCCCCACAACAGTCGGCATCAATGTCGGAGACGTCTGGATGTACCGCAGTTACATTGAAGGGGCCACCAAAGCACGTGCTGTCTACAAATTCGAGGGCATTGACGAAAGTGATGCGATCAACGACAAGCTGGTGCTGCAGTCTTCTTTCGAAGCATTTCGAACGCACAAAGGCAATATGGACAAGGGAGGTATCCTCTATCAATTCATTTTTGTCAATGAGGAGAAAGGCCTGCGTGTTCCTTCCCGGCCGCTGATCAATAAAGAATATTCAGACAATGTCCTGGAAATCAATCGCAAAATTAAAGACGACAATGCCGAAGGGGAAGCCGGCGTCGAGCTGGATATTTTCAACGACCTGATTGATAAAAATGGAAACCTGACCGTCGAGGTTCAGTGCCTGGAAGCAGGACAATTACTGGGAATGGCCCGACCTGACCTCTACATTCGAACGCCCGACCACGCTTTCCTGTCAGGCTATTCCAAAGCGGTCTTCGGAATCTGGTTGCCGATGGTCATTGTGATTATGCTCGGCGTGACCATCAGTTGTTTTGTGAAAGGTCCCGTCGCCATTCTTACCACTTTGACCATTGTCTTAGTCGGCTTTATGTCCAAAGAATATATGACGGAAATTCTCAGCGGTCAAATGCAGGCCGCAGGAGCCATCGAGGCCTGGTATCGCTTGATTACCCATATGAACTCGCAGACGGAACTCCCTGCCGGCCCCGTAAAAGTCATGATTGAATTTGTTGATATCGGTATTATTAACTTCCTCTGGTTATGTCAGCAGATCATCCCCAACTTTGGCATCTTCTCAAATATGCGGGAATATGTCATCAAAGGCTTTGATGTCTCATGGGATGCCGCTTTACTGCCCGGAATTATTACCACTGCGGCCTACATTCTTCCTTGTTTACTTGTTTCTTTTTATAGCCTGAAACTTCGCGAATTGGAGGCGAAATGAACAAACTCACTTCCAAACATCGTAAGCTCGCTTATGTCATTGCCATTATCGTACTGCTGATTCCAGTAATCTGGTTAGGCATGCCTTCAACAGGTGAAGAAGGCTCTGGCGGTGAGCTTGCCCAATTACGAGTCCAGCATGAACTGGGTGAAAGCACCTTAGGAGATGTCGATCCTTCCAGCGCATCGATGAACTTCGTCCTGCTGGGACTACGGGGAATTGCCACCAACCTGTTATGGATGGATGCCAATGATTATCAGAAAAAGAAGGAATGGGCCAAACTGCGTTCGACCGTAGATTCGATCATTCTCCTGCAGCCTCACTACATGAAAGTCTGGGACTTCCAGGGCTGGAATCTGGCCTATAACGTCTCTGCAGAATGGGACGCCGTCGAAGACCGGTATTTCTGGGTCAAAGAAGGCATCAAGTTCCTGAACGAGGGAGTCACGCGCAATGAGCGTTACCCCGAACTCGACTGGAAAGTCGGAAACCTGCACGGACAAAAAGTCGGACGTTCTGATGAGTGGAGACAATTCAGAAAATTCTATAAGGTCGATCCCGATACAGAACGTTATGAAGACGGACCCGATCCAGAAATCAATCCCGAACGTCTGGATAACTATCAGGTCGCGAAGGAAAAATTCCTGATCGCCAACGAAAAAGAACTCAAACACAAACAACATTTGCAAATGCGAATGCTGTTCCGTGCTTCTCCTTGGCATGCCCAATTTGATTATGCCAACGCCATGCAGCGTGAAGGTAAATTCGGCAAACAGCGGACCGATGCCTGGGCGCAAGGCTTTAAAGACTGGACCACGATCTTCGGTCGGGAAGAATTCATCACTCCCAAAGGCCCGATCGTACTCGAATGGACCGAAGACGACATCAAGAATCTCGCGGCACGTGATGACAACATCACTGAAGAAGATGTACGGCATTGGATCAACCGCTACCAGGATACGTCCAATTATCGCTTCTGGCGAACCCGGGCGCTTTCCGAATCGGAAACAGAAACCATCGATGCCCACAAAGCCATTTACGATGGTGAGCAGCTCTTCCGCAGCGGTAAGTTTGACGAAGCCAAAGTGCAACTCGAAAAAGGCATGGAGTTGTATGCTCTGGTCTTGAATAAATATCCCAGCCTGTTGAGTGAAGACCTGGCCATTGAAGAAGGCCTGCAAGCCGTCATTCTCTGGCGATACATTCATGACCTCAAGGGGATGCAGGTTCCTGCCAGCTTCCCGTTAAAACCACTCTGGAACAAAGAGCAGGGACGTGTACCAGAACTGGAAAACGATTTACGTCGACGCTACGGAATTCAGTAACACACGGTTACTCTATTCGCAAAAACAAAAAGAGCCACCCGTTCATTCCGGTGGCTCTTTTTTTGCTGACTCAGAATGATCCGAGATAAGCTTACTTGTTATGTTTACTTATCTGCCTTAAATTGTTTTTGAATCTCATCCGCAGTCAACGCCCGCCGATAGAGTTTCAGGTCTTTCATTTTCCCATTGAAATAATCGTGCGAACCAAAGCCGATCTGCAGTGGTTTCTCGTTACTCAGATCGTACGCGGCGGGATCAAATTGTGTCGACGTGGCCACCAGCGTGCCATCCACATAGAGTTTCAGACGATCTTTTTCTTTGACCGCCGTAATCTGGCGCCAACCGGGTTTCAAAGCCGTATCGTAAGTCGCATTTTTACCGGCTTCGATCGAATGCACTCGTCCCGCGGGTAACGTGCCTGCAAACATCCGCCCCTGAAATACGGCCATCGACCAGACGCGACGATAACGCACATCGGGAGTCATATCGAGGCGTCCCGTATTCGTCCAGTCTGTTCCGCCGTCGTAGCGGTAGACTTCTGCCAGGGGAAGCGAGCCGGCATACATCTTGCCATTATAAACAACCATCGGCATGCTCTCCTTCTCGTCACCCAATCGCCCCGCGAGCTTCCATTGATTCTTGCCCGCATAGCGATACACTTCCGCGTGCGGCCACTCACTCACATACAGATCGCCTTCATAAACCGTAAAACCATAGGTCTGCGTCGACTCCCCTACCTTCCCGGCGTGCGACCAGGTCTTCCCGTCATATCGGTAGACAGCGCCTGCATCATAACTGGTTGCATACAGATCGCCGTTATAGATCGCCATCGATTCCACACGTTTTCCGTCAGGGACGCCACAAGAGGTCCAGCGTGTTCCACCATCGTAGCGATAGAAGGCAGCCGGCGCATACATCGATGAGGCATACAGGTTTCCTCGATAAACAACCATCCCGTTAATCGCTTCCACTCCCGGCAGGTTGCCGCAGTTTATCCACTTTCCGTCTCCTTCATACCGAAACACATTTCCCCCCAGATGCGGGTTCTCTGACTCCGACAGTGAAGAACCTTTCAAACGATACTTGCCCGTACCGGCATAGAGTTTCCCTTCAAATACCGCCAATGAATTCACCGCGTTACAAACATCCGGCGCGCCGCAATCGATCCAGTTCTGACCGCCATCAAATCGAAACACGCGGCCGGCGCCATCCTTGCCGGGAACACAGGTTCCGGCAAACAGTTGACCGTCATAAACGGCCATGCTGTAAACGAGAATCGCATTCCCCAGACGACCATGGTCGGTCCACTGCGCATCAATTTTTCCATTATCAATACCAAACTGAAGATGCCGATCGTTGGATTGACTGCTGGTGACTCCGGCATGATTTTTGATACTCAACTGAAATCCCTTGCGCGACTGCGGATCATATTTACTGAGCACATTACCAATCACATCGCCGAGGTCAGCACTCGTATTCACAGTCACGGAAATTGAAAAGTCGCCGGTGCCCAGAGACAATGATTTCGAATCGGGAACTTCAATATAGGCAGTCCGCCCGTCAAAATCCGCCGGCTGATCGGGCTGCAGCAGCACCCCCCGATTCACACCATTGTTATGAAAACGGGAGTCATCCCGGGCGTCTCCCCTCAATCGCCATTGACCGACCAATGCCTCTTCTTCCGCGAAAACAGGAACAGCTTCAAAGTGCGTCACGCTCCAGGTAACAAACAGCAGCAGGTAAATCGGGTATCTCATGGTCATTCGCCTTCTCGGGTAAACATTGGGAAAAGAATGGTAGGAACAGCCCCATTCTTAGGAAGTCTTACAAATTGATTCGTCAAAAAAATAGGAACACAATGATTCCATAATTTATATCGATTAACATTTAATCGATATAAATGAATTCGCTGGTGTTGAGGATGGCAAGACAAAGATCCGTCAAAGCAGCCCCCGCGCAGGGGTCAGCAATCTTTGTACTGGTCAGGGGAAGTAACAGTGTTTTGGCAGGACGTTTCTCGGTGGAGAGTGTCGCGGTTTGTGATTTCAAAAAGGCAACCAGTTCTGCCTGTTCCGTTTGAGTCGGATAGCGTCCCAGCGCACGACGGGTGAGTAAACTCACCTGCTGCTCAGAATCAGAGCCGACCTTGTCCCAGAGAAAGCCTGCCAACTCCTGAGCAGACTTGATTGAACTTTCCGAATTCAGCATCAGTAACGACTGCGGTGCCGTGGTCGAATTCCCACGGCGGGAACAACTGTTATTCGCGTCGGGACGATCAAACACATCGAATAACGGATACCGTAAATTGCGTCGCGCGAATACATAAATACTACGACGATAATGATCGTCAACATTCGGGCTCGCCTTCCATTGACCTTTGAGCAGCGTCGCCCGTAACTCGCGTGGCAGGGGAGGCATCACGCCTCTGCCTCCGGTTTTTCCTGAAAGCTTCCCGCTGATGGCCAGCATCGCATCTCGAATCACTTCCGCATCCAACCGCTGTCGTGGAAATCGGGAGAGTAGAGCGAGATCGGAATCAACCTTCAACGATTTCTCCCAGTCCAAATTCTTTCCTGATGAATTCGCTGCAGGCTTACCAGCTTGACGGTAGACACTGGAGGTCAGGATCAGTCGATGCAGGGACTTCATTTTCCAACCGGAGCTAACCAGTTCCGCAGCCAGCCAGTCCAGTAATTCGGGATGAGAAGGTAACTCGCCCATCGTGCCAAAATCGCTGGGAGAAGTGCAAAGACCGCGTCCAAAATGATGCTGCCAGATCCGATTCACGATCACCCGCGATGTCAGCGGATGCTCTTTCTGTGTGAGCCAGCGCGCGAAGGCAAGCCGTTGCTGTTGCGTATCCTGCGTGTCCACATTCAATTCTTTCAGATTGGCAACCCGTAAAAAAGTAGGCTGTACTTTGGGCCCCGGTTGTCGCCAGTCACCACGAATCATGACATGACTGGATTTCCCAGGGGTTCCCTTGGAAGTGAGCATCGTCACCGATTGATTTCGGGCCAGCTTCACTGCTGGGTCAAAGAAAGCCCGCATGCGATAGAAGTCAATTATGCTGATGGGATCATATTTGTGATCGTGGCACTGGGCACAGCCCATTTGTAAACCCATAAACACAGAACCAATGGTCGACGTCATCTCGTTCAGCAAAGTGTGTCGACGTTCTTCCTGCGAATTAATATCGGGCATGTCAGGCCCGGAAAGGCAAAACGCGGTCGCAATTTTCGCATCCGGATTCTTCGGCGTAATCACATCGCCCGCCAATTGCCAGCGTACAAACTGATCATAAGGCATGTCAGCGTTCAAAGCTTTGATCACCCAGTCGCGATACTTCCAGGCACGAGAGCGAATTTTGTCATGCTCGTAACCATCGGTCTCGGCAAACCGTGCCAGATCCAGCCAATGCTGCGCCCAGCGTTCCCCGTAATGATTCGAGGCCAACAGACGATCCACAAGACGTTCGTAAGCATCTGCAGACTGGTCTGACAGAAATTGATCGATCTCCTCAGGTGTCGGCGGCAAACCGATCACATCAAAATACAAACGACGTATCAATGTAGTCCGCTCCGCCTCATGAGCCGGCTGCAGGTCTTTCGATTCCAGTTTTGCCAGAATAAAGCGATCAATGGGGGTTCGCGACCAGTGTGTATTTTTGACGGCGGGTAAGCTCGACCTTTGAATCGGCTGGAAAGACCAATGCGCACGGTCTGCTTTGGTAATCGGCTCTTCCGTCAGCTTAAACCGTTCATGAGCGGACGTGATCACGTTCAAACAAAGTAGACAGCATAAAGTGAGCACACAGGCACGCATCATGTGAGGAGTCCTTTCACGATATCTACTTCCGCTGGTCCAATCAGACGCTCATCCAGACCGTTATGGAAATAGGTTAACGCTTCATGATTCAGCCCCATTAAATGTAGTAGCGTGGCATGAAATTGATTGACATGAACTTTATTCTCGACCGCGCGTAAGCCAATCGCATCGGTGGCACCATAAGAGCGACCGCCTGTAATCCCGGCGCCCGCCAACCAGCCGGAATACCCCCAGGGATTGTGATCGCGGCCTTTACCCTGTTCGCTCATCGGCATTCGACCAAACTCACCGCACCAGACAACCAGTGTATCTTCCAGCAGCCCGCGACGTTTGAGATCCTTGAGCAAGGCGGCAATCGGCTGATCCGTTTTACGACAATAGTCTGTATGGTTCTTTGTAACATCGCTGTGTGCATCCCAGCCAATCGTATCGCCAGAATAAAGTTGTACAAAACGCACGCCGCGTTCCACCATGCGTCGTGCCAGCAGGCAGCGTTCACCGAAATCCCGCGTCTGGGGATCATCCAAACCATACATCGTCTGCGTTTCCTGCGTCTCCTGTGTGAGATCGACAATTTCCGGCGCCGCCGTCTGCATCCGAAAGCCCAATTCATAAGCGGCAATCCGCGCAGATAATACATCGTCCTGATCGCGGGCCGCTTGATGTCGCTGATTCATCGATTGAATTAAATCGAGCGTGGCTCGTTGCTGTCGCGACGAAATCGATGCGGGAGGTTTCAGATTTAAAATCGGCGTTTGCCCCGGCCGCATCGTGGTTCCCTGAAACGTCGCCGGCAGATAACCGCTGCCCCAGGCCGGCGGCCCTCCCTTTACGCCTCCCCCCGGGTCCGGCATCACAACAAACGCAGGCATGTCGGCATTCTCTGAACCCAGCCCGTACGCCATCCAGCTCCCCACACTGGGATGCCCCATGAGAATACTGCCGGTATTCATTTGATAAACCGACTGCGGATGATTCACACTATCACCGTGCAGCGATCGCACCACACACAGATCGTCTACCAGCGCCCCGGTATGCGGCAGGAAATCGCTGACTTCTAACCCCGATTCTCCACGCCGTCGAAACGGCTTGATCGGTGCCAGCAACGGATTCTTCGCGACTTTCCGCCGCGTCATGACTTCACCAAAACTGTCGGGAAGCTGCTGGCCTGCATACTTGATGAGATCTGTTTTCGGGTCCCATAAATCAACGTGACTCGGGCCGCCGTGCATAAACAGCCAGATCATACGTTTCGCGCGGGGCTGAAAATCGGGCGTTTTTGGTTTCAGAGAACTGGAAGAATCAGAGGCACACGCAACACCATCTGCTTTGAGAAGAGAATTCAAAGCCATTAAGCCGATTCCCCCACCTGAAGTACGGAGCAATTCGCGACGGCTTAATAATCTCGACTTGATGAACTGTGCAGTTTCATCAACGTATGATTGTTTCGACTTCATACCAGACTCTCCCCTGATGGTCGCTGAGATTTCTGTTGCTACTATATCAGGGAATGCGTGGCAGCTCGACCATATTCAACAACGTTTTTTGATTTGTTCGAAATTGATAAAAAAGGAATGAGCAGCCGCATGGAAAGAAATATGGCTGCGCGTCGAATCAGAAACAGGAATGAAGAGTCAGTGCCATTAAAGCTCATTCGACAGGCACACACAGAGTCAGCGTGACATCATTCAAAACGTGGTCAGTCGCACGAAGATTTTTGTGTTTGCTGACATGAGATCTCTTTGAATACAGAACTGTCGAGCCTCCGATTTCTATCGCCTGCGGCGCGTTCGAATCTCGCGTTCTGTGATGATACTAACCTAACACATGAGTTCCGGTTTCGTTTCGAATTATTTTTGTTTTGATTCCAGAACGATTCAGCAAATCTCAATATTTTTCTCTGGTTTCTGAAACCGTCTTCAACAGTGTTGAGTATTCATGACGCGGGGCAAACATCATGGTTTTGAGAGGAACCGTGTGTTGTTTCTTTTTGGCAACATGTTGTCTTTGAACATCGTTTTACTTGTGTTTGTAAGGTTACAGGGAAGCAGTTCATGAAATACTTCATTTTCCTGAAATCCATTTCAGTCTGGTTCAAAAAACTAAGCTATATGAATAAAGACCTGCGCACGACAAGTTCGTAAAACATCAGAGAAGACAAGATGTGAATCGAGAAGCAACTATTCACAACACTCAGAATAAAACGGGGAAATCGATGTCATCAACTTCACAGAATTACTTCAAAGGAATGATCGCCATCACAGCGGGAGTCTGTTTCATGCTTCAATCCGGCGTCGCCAGCGCGCAACAGCCGGGCGCCATCATGCAGCAGAAAACATTATCACCTCGCGCACTCGAAAGCCTGGTCACGGGCATCGCCTTCTATCCTGATGACCTGGTCGAAACCATTCTGCAGGCGTCTCAACATCCGCTGGCCATTCGCAAGGCCACCAAACAAAACGGAGTTCAATTTGGCGGCGGTCGATTTGCACAACGCGTGCAACAATTCAATAAGGTAACAGATGCGAATGTGGAAAAGTTAAAACAGTATCCTGATATTCTGGCGCAACTGGGAGATCATATCGCCACGACGACGCTACTCGGCCGCGCTTATCAATCGCAACCCGATGATGTCTGGCGCGCCATCGACAAATTGCGGGCCGAAGTCGACACGGCACTGGAACAACAGCCGGAACAATTCGTCAATGCCAGCGGCGTCCCATTAACGGGCCAGGCCGCTTATATCGCCGCCGCCGGTTATGTTGCCGGTCGCTATTTTGTGCCTGCAAACGTTTCTGAACTTTATGTGGCGTATGCCCATCCGAATCAAACCACGACAACAGCAACTTATCAAGGGGAAAACGTCAGTGGTTCCGCCACGCAAACAACAACCACGGGACCGTACGGACATGCAACCGCTTCCACAGGCAGTAGCGCCACCACCTACACTGGACCAAACGGCAATACTGTGAACGGAGCCACACAAGGGGGGAGCGTCGTCTATCAGAACGGTGCGACCACAGTGGGAGCTGGTGCCGCTACAACCACGGTGACTGGTCCTCAGGGGAATTCGGGTACAGTAACCGGAGCAGGAATCGCAGGCAAAACAACCGTCGGCGACACCACGTATTTCGGCGCAGCCGGCGGAGGAACCGTTAATACATCGAATGGATTTTCTGGAGCGGGAGCCGGTCAGGCCACCGGTTCTGTCACACAAACGCAAATGGGTGCTAACTACAACACACAGGCCAGCGGTTCTGTCGCCACCAACACCGGCGTCAACGCGTACGGAACAAGAAACACCAATGGCAGTTTGAACCAGAACGCGGACGGCTCTGTAAGTGGCGTTCGTTCGTCTTCGACTTCAGTACAAGGAACCAGGGGTTACGCCGATGTCCAGCATAACAGTTCCGGAACCGCAACCGGTAACGGAAACGGAACCTATAACGGATCGACCAGTATCGATTCGAGTAAAGGCTCTGCTGCGGTGAGTACGACGGCAGCGGACGGCCAAGTCAGTTCAACAGTGACCACACAAAACGGTTCGGCTACCGGCACACTCGGCGATGGACAGGTCGGTCAAGGTTCTTCATCAGCCAGCAGCCGACAAACCAAGGCGAATCAACGGTCCGCCAATTCCAGCAGTCGGAATAGCCGGAGTGCGTCATCACGATCCAGCCGTCAATCATCTGCTTCCAACTCGCGTTACAGTAAATCGTCAAGTCAGCAGATTTCATCCGGCTTGAAGAGCATGCAGAAAAACTGGGGACAGTTGAACCAGCAGATCAATCGTTCGTCTCAAGCTGCTGCTTCCTCTCGAAAGGGAAATCAATCTTATTCACAGAAAAGATCAACGTCCAGTTCTTCACGTGGTTCGCAAAACCGGTCGTCTTACTCAAACCGCAGCCCCTCTTCATCAAGAGGTAGCTCCTCTTATTCCAGAGGAAGTTCATCACGTTCGAGCGGCAGCCGCGGATCATCGGGCCGTTCAAGCGGAGGTCGCGGCGGTCGTCGCTGATTTTTAAACGAGTGATAAAAACAATACTAAGCAGGCCTCTTTTTCTAACTGAAAAGAGGCCTGCTTTATTGGTCTGTGTTTACAGACTTCGTTCTCAATACAATATCCCGAAGTAAATCAGCAAGAGGAATAGCTGAGAAGATAAAGGAAGTCATCCCGCATCCAGTGCATTTCAAATTAGGAAACGAAACTTAAACCTGCGTTACTTTTCCGGTCGACTGTTCCGTTAGAAATTCCATTTTTCCGCTTTTGACGTCATACAGTGCGCCCACTACCATCACCTGGCCGGCGTCCATTAACTTTTGGATGACTTCACTCCGTTCGATGATTTCATGTACGCTGCGCAGCACGTTTTTTCGTGAGACCTCATCCATGAAAGCCTCCTGCTCTGCAGGGTTCATCTGGTTCCAGCCTTTGCAGACTTTCAGATCGACACTTTGTTCGACCTCATTGGTGATCGAATCCAGGTGAGAACAGTCTGCGATCTGTTCGATGGTATTGCTGCGTCCCAAAAGTTGAACGGTTGACATGATCGCACCACACCGCGTGTGACCGAGCACCAACACCAGTTTGACTCCGGCGACAGCGACACCATATTCGATACTACCGAGCGACTTATTCCCAATCACATTACCGGCAACACGAACACTGAGAATGTCTCCGATTCCCAAATCCAGTACCAGTTCCGCCGGCACACGTGAGTCGATGCAACTCAGCACCACCGCCAAGGGATTCTGTTCTTCCGCCGTCGCGTTCACCTGTCGCCCCAGATCGCGAGAAAGTCGATTTCCGGTATAGAAACGCCGATTTCCTTCACGCAAAATTTCCAGAACCTGTTCCGCCGTGATACGATCCTTTAACTCGCGGGTTGAAAAATCAGCAAACTGCATCTCGTCATTCAGTTGGTATTTCTTCCGAAAACCACGCAGGCTCACACTCACCCCGCGTGCGGGACCGATTTGATTTTTGAAATCCTGAATCAGACTCAGGATATCGGGATCGATATAATCCGTATCACTCGCGTCGATCAGCATATTCGTACCATTCTCTGCATCGTTGAATACCTTATCGAGGGCCGCCCGATTTAGAAAACTAACCTGATTGGCTAATTCGATATGTAAGATGTCGCCTCCCAGGTGGGTTTCAATAATCCGCCGAATTGGTTGACGCAGACTACTGTTAAGGATAAACAGCACACTCACGCCCAGACCAATCAGAATCCCTGTCAACAAGTCGGTAAATACAATTGAGACCAACGTGATCATAAAGGGCGCGAACTGATAGCGGCCTTCCTTCCACATCTGCCGAAACAGAGCAGGACTGGCCAACTTAAACCCGGTGACGAATAGAATTGCTGCCAGTGCTGCCAAGGGGATCATATTCAAATAAACGGGAAAGAGTCCGACACAAATCAGCAGTAAGATACCGTGAAAGACACTGGATAACTTGGTCTTTCCACCTGCATTAACATTCACCGAACCACGCACAATCACGGAAGTGACCGGCAGACCTCCTACCAGACCGGCAACCACATTACCCACACCCTGTGCGACAAGTTCACGACTGGGTGGGGAATTCCGGTTTTCGGGATCGAGTTTATCAACGGCTTCCAGATTCAATAAAGTTTCCAGTGAAGCCACGATGGCAATCGTCACTGCGGCCATATAGATTGCTGGGTTGGCTAACTGGGAAAAGTCCGGAAACTTCAGCAGGGATAATAAATCATTGGCGCTTTCCGCAACCGGAATCTGAACCAGATGACTGGCCCCAATGGCCCAGGGACCGCCGAGCCTTTGAAAGAGAAGATGCAGACTCACCCCTAACAGTACGACGACCAACGGACCGGGGATGACCGAATTCTTAAGCAGTTTGACGCGGCCCCAGGATGTCAGCAACACAATCGACATCACTCCCACCACGGCGGCTCCAAAGTGAATATCTCCCTCAAACAGGGTCATGATTTCGGTAAACGTATTCTGCTTGTCTGGCTGCGTAAATGACATTTCCCCTTCCGGGTCGGTATCGTGGCCTAAAAGGTGTGGAATCTGTTTGAGAATCAGAATCACCCCGATTGCCGCCAGCAGCCCTTTAATGACACTCGACGGGAAAAAGGCAGACAACGAACCCGCGCGGACAATGCCCAGGCCAATCTGAATGATACCACCTATCATCACTGCCAGCAGAAATGCTTCGAAGGAACCCAGGGTCGCGATCTGGGCAATCACGATCGCCGTCAGACCGGCTGCTGGGCCACTGACACTGGTACTCGACCCACTGATCGAACCGACGACAATTCCGCCGATAATGCCGGCCAGGATCCCGGAAAACAGAGGAGCCCCCGAAGCCAAGGCGATTCCCAGGCATAACGGCAAAGCCACCAGAAAGACAACCAGCCCCGCGGTCAAATCGCGGGGGAGGTAAGAAAGCGGATACTTTGTGAGACGCGCGTCATCCATGTTGATTCACTCAGACAAATAAATTAGTTGGCGGGTTTAAATCAGCGTTTGAAGTTGAATTTCAATTTCTGAATTGAAGGGCACATGAGCAGCGATCCGGTCAAAACGCCTCGGTATTTTTAGCGAAATTAACAATCACCGCCCCGTCCCTTCCAGTCGTTCGTCGCGTGAGAGGGCTTACTGATATGAAACACCAGACAGAATTGCAAGTAAAATCCAGAACCCCAGTTCAAATTTTCCTCATCTCATTATAGATACGCTCATCCTATTAAAAACTGCTTTTCTTCAGTTTTGATTATTTCAGTTCTCTGACCCGATTTTTCAATTTTCCTACTTTAAATTTTGGTTCGTCCGGTATAACAAATTAAGTGGATCTATTTCTACGAAATCAATCCGAGCTGTCTTTCTTGTTTCAAAGACCTTGAGGAACCATCATGCATCAGCGACTTCTACTTTTCCTCTTCTGCCTGCTCCTGTTGCCGGTATTCTCCCCTGCCACATCCGCTGATGACAAACCGGTACCATACCCCTGGGTGCAATGGCGCGGCCCGCACAGGGACAGTTCGGTCACTCATACCACTTTACCAGAGAGCCTCGCGGAGGATCGTCTGGAGCAAATCTGGCGGGTGGAACTGAGCCCCAGTTACTCGGGACCGATCGTCAGTAAAGATCGCGTGTTCGTTACCGAAACAGTAGACCAAAAAACCGAAGTCGTGCGTGCCCTGGATCGCAAGACGGGCAAGGAACTCTGGAAACAGAGCTGGTCAGGCTCGATGAGCGTCCCCTTCTTTGCCAAATCCAACGGCGACTGGATCAGGGCTACCCCCGCATTAGATGGCGACCGACTGTTCGTTGCCGGGATTCGTGATGTACTGGTGTGCCTTGATACCAACTCAGGCGAAGAACTCTGGCGGATCGACTTCGTCAAAGAAACGAAATCGAATCTCCCCGCGTTCGGTTTCGCCTCTTCCCCCCTGGTCGTCGGCGATGCCATCTATGTACAAGCGGGTGGCGGATTCTGCAAGGTCGATCAACAAACGGGGAAAATTGTCTGGCGCATCCTCGCTGATGGGGGTGGTATGTCCGGCAGTGCTTTTTCTTCCCCGTTTTACACGACCCTCAACGGCGTGCCTCAAATCATCGTGCAGACCCGCACCACGCTCGCCGGCGTTGATCCTGATCAGGGAACCGTGTATTGGAAACAGGAAATCCCCGCTTTCCGCGGCATGAATATTCTGACGCCCAGCGTGGTCGGCGATTCAATTTTCACCAGTAGCTATGGCGGTGGCTCTGTTCTTTTCACCAGTGAGAAAAACGAAGCCGGCTGGAGCCTGAAGCAGAAATGGAAACACAAAACGCAAGCTTACATGTCATCACCAAATGTAATCGACGGGCATCTCTATCTCCATTTGCGAAACCAGCGGTTTACCTGCCTTAACCTGGAGACAGGCGAAGTGCGCTGGACCACTACCCCCTTCGGGAAATACTGGAGCACCGTGACCGATGGTGAAAAGATTCTGGCGCTCGACCAAAAAGGAGACCTGCTGTTGATCCGGGCCAATCCCGAAAAATTCGAACTCATCGAACGCCGAAAAGTCGCCGACGATTCCTGGGCACACATTGCAGTCAGCGGGAACGAACTGCTGATTCGAGACTTAAACCACCTGACACTTTACCGCTGGAAATAACTCAAGCATAAAACGCCTCTCACCATGAACGTCCCCGAAATCCGTATACGACAACTCAATCATATTCCTTTGAAAGGAGACGGCGATTACGTTCTCTACTGGATGATCGCCAATCGTCGCACCCGTTTTAACTATAGTCTGCAGCGCGCCGTCGAACTGTCAAAAGAATTAAACAAACCACTCCTGGTCTTCGAGGCACTGCGCTGCGGCTACGGATGGGCCAGTGACCGCCTGCATCGATTCGTATTGCAAGGTATGGCCGCAAATCAAAAGAGCCTCAAGAATTCTGCCGCGACTTATTATTGTTACGTTGAACCCAAACCCGGTCATGCCGCAGGACTGCTGGAAGCGCTGGCCGCGAAATCCTGTGCGATCGTCACCGATGATTTTCCCTGTTTTTTCATTCCGCGTATGCTGCAGCAAGTGGTCCCCCGTTTGCCTGTTACCGTGGAAGTTGTCGATTCAAATGGTCTCTTACCCATGCGGGCAGCCGCTCAGGTATACCCGACTGCCTATGCATTTCGTCGGTTTCTGCATAAGGAACTACCGACTCACTTGCAGCAGACACCACAGTCCAATCCGCTCGCCCGTGTGAAGTTGCCAAAACTAAAAGGCCTGCCATCAGAAATTCGTGCGCGTTGGCCAATGGCTTCTGAGAAAACATTACTGGCAACGCCAGAGGTACTAGCTAAGTTACCGATAGACCATCAGGTTGGCCCTTCAGTCTTCCAGGGAGGCATGGATGCTGCAAAATCCAGGTTAAAGCAGTTTCTCGATAAACGTTTCGACCGCTATCTCGATGAACGAAACCTGCCGGAAGAGGACGTCACCAGCGGCTTCTCTCCTTATCTCCATTTCGGTCACATCTCGGCACATGAAATTTTTGACCGGATCATCAATCGCGAACCTTGGTCGGTCGAGAAAGTCCTCGATCAGAAAGCCACCGGGAAACGGGCTGGCTGGTGGGGCATGAGCGAAACCGCCGAAGGCTTTCTCGATCAACTGATCACCTGGCGCGAACTGGGCTATAACATGTGTTGGCAGCGCTCCGATTATGATCAGTATGAATCGCTGCCCGAATGGGCGAAAACCACATTGGCAGCGCATGCCCGCGATCCGCGCGAGCCCTGCTACACACGGAGCGAGTTCGAACAGGCAAACACGCACGATGAATTATGGAACGCCGCGCAGACACAACTCGTCACTGAAGGCCGCCTGCATAACTACATGCGAATGCTCTGGGGCAAAAAAATCCTGCACTGGTCCGATTCTCCACAAGCGGCGCTAGAAACGATGATTCACCTCAACAACAAATACGCCGTCGATGGCCGCAATCCCAATTCCTACAGCGGCATCTTCTGGTGCCTCGGCCGCTATGATCGCGCCTGGGGACCGGAACGTCCTATCTTCGGAAAAATCCGCTATATGAGCAGCAAGAACACCGCTCGTAAATTCAGCGTCAAAGGCTACCTCGAAGGCTTTGGAACAGAAAAGCAACAGAAGGCGCTCTTCGATTGAAGTTTCACAGGCTGTCACTAAACTGTCTTTTGATTTCAAAGATTTTAGTTTGTGATAAAGCTTGCAGCAGTGGATAAAAATCGGAGTCCTGACTTGGCTAAAGATCTCTTTCAGGGAGCAGTCCCCTACTACGCGCGCTATCGAATACCCTATCCTGAAACTCTCTTGGCGGAAATCCGGAATCGTGCGAGAATTTCCGGTCAGGGATCGCTGCTGGACCTGGGTTGTGGCACGGGGGAGATCGCGATACGTTTGGCCCCATTTTTTCGTGACGTGACCGCGGTGGACATCAATCCGGACATGTTAGCCGCTGGGAAACAGAAGTCGACTGACCTGGGAATTGAAAATATAATGTGGCGCAAGCAGTGTGCCGAACAATTGACGGCTGATACGAAGGCGTATGAACTCGTCACCATCGGCGCCGCCTTCCATTGGATGGATCGTGAATCAATCGCACAAAAGGCCCGAGCCTGGTTACACCCCGGACAACCGCTGGTCATCCTGGGATACACCAGCATCTGGAGCGGCACCGCCGACTGGCTACCTCTCGTGCAGACGGTGATCAAAAAATGGCTGGGTGAAAAACGGCGTGCCGGCTCGGGAGAATTTCCTGACGCGATTGATCCACACGAACTGGTGCTGACCAACGCCGGTTATAGGCTGGACGAGATCAAACATCAGCATTCTCAAATCTGGACACTCGACGCACTGATCGGCAATCTGTATTCGACATCCTTCGCTTCGCCCGTTGTTCTGGGAGACAAGCAACCCGCGTTCGAATCTGACCTGCGGAGAACACTGCTCGAATACGACAGCAGTGGAACCTATCAGGAACAGATGACGTTCTATGCGCTGCTGGCGTACCCGGAATCAATTTAACGAAACGTTGTACCATCAGACCCTGACAAACAAAGGGTGACAAAATAAGAGGGCGGGGTAGGCCTGAATGTAATTCTGCCCGAGCGTAGCAAGCAGGAAACCCCAGTTCAAGCGAGCGGAATAGCAGGCACTCACGCAGGGCAAAGCAATCGAAGTCTTCACCTAGATCGCACCGGCACCGTCGGACAAGCCGATCGGTGGCACGCGGAAGTCGATTATGCTTTCTTAGTTTATTATGCACAACCGTTGTTCCGAGTTGGCACACCGGGCCGCTTCTAAGATTACTTGTTTCGTTATATTGTTATGAAATCACTCGCGAACTCTGTCAGTTTCCTGTTGTCTCCGACAACCCCGAATTACATTCGGGGTTACCCCATCTCATTTCTTTCGTGTGCTTTCGTGATTTTCGTGGTAGGAATATTTCGTTTAGACCACCTTCTTGCGTGGCACTGTTGGCTTGCCAACAGTGAATGAAAAAACGCATTCCTTTCATAAAAAACACCACAATAAATGGGTAGGCCCGAATGTAATTCGGGCCGAACGCAGCGAGCAGGAAACCCCAGTTCAAGCGGGCGGAATAGCAGGCACTCACGCAGGGCAAAGCGATCGAAGTCTTCACCCAGATCGCACCGGCACCGTCGGACAAGCCGAGCGGTGGCACGCGCACTTATTAAATATTTTCGTACTCTGTTTTAAATTTCAGCTCTTTTTCGATTTTGGAAATATGCAAAATTACGGTATTTAAAAACTTATGGATATCATGAGCAGCTGCGTGCTTGGCAAACCAGAATACTTCTTCCAAAGATTCCTGATCATGCCAGGTTGTCATAACAAAGGATTCATCAGGAATTTCATTGTATTGAAATTGCTCTAAATTTTCCATATCGACTGCATCATCCCATAAGCTGCAGTCCTTGCCCCAGGCTATCATGTAAACGCACCCGGAATGAACCAGCCACTTGCTAACTTTCTCTCTCCATTCTGGCAAGACGTCCTGCTCTATGATCACAACACATTTGAATGGTTTCAAATGTGTGATATCAGGTAATTGACCTTCATTTTGTATTTGGATGTAGAGCATACTCTTTACTTGTTTTGCAGTGACGACAGGGCTTAATAATGCCTCTGTTGATTTTCAAAGGACCGCTTTGAAAGGCAATTTCCTGTTGTCTGCGCCAACCCCGAATTACATTCGGGCCTACCCCCATTTAATTTCTTTCGTGCGCTTTCGTGTATTTCGTGGTAGTAATATTTCGATTAGACCACCTTCTTGCGTGGCACTGTTGGCTTGCCAACAGTGAATGGGTAAACGCATTCCTTTTCACAAAAAATGGGTAGGCTCGCATCCATTTCGGGCCGAGCGTTGTGAGCAGGAAAACTCAGGGTAAGCGTTCTGCTCTATCTTTGTCGAAAACCATGATACAGATTCAGCAGGCGGTACTTCTCTTCTGAACTCAATGGTTCTGATTTTACCTCTGCGATATTTCCAATGGTCGTTGCACCACGATAGTGTGGTAACTCAGCTTGCGCGCGAAATTGTTGAAGAAGCGGTTCCAGAGACTCAGTCATCATCCAGCGTAATTCCGGTCTGGGACGCGGAAATTGACGGCCGTGCTCAGGTTGTGCATTTTCAGATTTTTGAAATACCGGTGCGAAAGGAACCGATTGGGACAGAAAAATCTGTCCGGGTTCCCGCAGTAAAATGGAGGCGAGTTCTGGAACATATTCTTCGACCCCGGACGTCATATCACCGGCCTGCACCAAAGAGTCTACCACTGTTTCTGAACCGGGGGGCTCGAAGGAATCAAGCTCGTAAACTCTATTCAAATCGTCATTTGCGATTACAGACGAAAATGCACTACAGACACAGACCAATCCAGCAAACAGTTTTTTCATCTCAGGCCTCCTGAAATCATCGGGCTCGAATTTAAGAACACAATTCAGAACCGTGAAATAACAGAAAAACCAAATGCTGTCGATACCATTTGTCCCCTACATAATGTTTCGCTAACCCTAATAAATGGGCCAGATGCCGGGGGTGGCGAGTTCGAGGACGTGATTGTCGGGGTCGCGGAAATAGAGGCTTTCGCCGCCGCGCGGCCAACTGACGCGGCTTTCAATTTCGACACCATCTGCCACGAGTCGTGCTTCCCACGCCTGTAAATCGTCGCGTTCAATCGCAAAAGCGAAATGCACGGGGCCTGAACCATCGTGAGGAGGAATCACGCCCCCTTCCAAATGGGCTGCGGTGTGAGTCGCGCCGCGTCTGAAAATCAGAAACACACTGCGGTCACCCGCATTCATGGCACAGAAACGCGGATCTTCTGCCATGATTTTAAATTCAAACAGTCGCCGATAGAAGTCAACCGCCAGTTGCAAATCATCAACATAAATAGCTGTTTCCAGAACGCCATGTACTTTCACGGTTCTACTCCCTCTCAGGCTGCCTGACTTTGTGCTTCGACTTCATACCGCAGAATATCACCGGGTTGACATTCCAGAAACTCACAGATTTTCTCCAGCGTGGCAAAGCGAATCCCCTTCACCTTTCCCGATTTCAGCAGCGAAAGATTCTGCTCGGTGATTCCCACATGACGCGCCAGATCGCGCGACGTCACTTTGCGTCGGGCCAGCATCACATCGAGTGTAATACAGATTCGCATGATGTCCTTATCTAATCAACAAAAGATTTCCGGTCCGGTCTTGTACTATAACGGAAACGAACGACTTCGACCAGCGGCTTAAATGATCTGCGCATTCTCGTCCGCGATCAGACTCGCACGCTTGAGTAAATTCGCCAACACGAACAGCAATCCGCCGACCGCAGCCAACGTAATTTGATTCGAGCTGATACCAATCGCCAGCATTTTCTTGCCGGGAGGATTGTGCATCGTCAGCAACACACTGAGGACTGCACCTGAAATCGGAGACAGCAGCGCCGTCCCGATTAAGCCGAATGCAAATCGTTTCAAATAACGGCTGTTCTGCACGCTCAGATAATCTTCGGCGCAGCAGGCTTTCAGAAAACGACGCAATGCGAACAAACCCCAATACGTGGGTGCACTCACTAACGCAGTCAACAGGATCATGAAACATTTTGTGGACACAGCCAGCGGAAACGAAATCGCTGTCGCTGGTATAAAACCATTTGTCGCGGCGATCTGATCTGCATAAAACCAGACCACGACCAGCAAGCAGGGAAGTAGCCAGAGTGAGAGCACACTGAAATAATAAAGCAGCCGACAGACCACCCTGGTTCGATCTTTTGAAGCCATCCTGAAGTTCCTTTCCATAGGGTTTGTTGCAAGACGGCGAACTTTTATCGTTTTACGATAAACTCCACAACCCCAGTTTTTGAGAATTCCCCACGTCGATTAACTCCCTTTCGACAACCAGCCTCCCGGCTGTGGCGTGGCCGTCGACTGCGTGTCGCGGTACCAGTCTTTAAGCTGTTTGAGCATTTTTGCTGCCTGCTCTGGTTCCTGTTTGAGCAGATTATGCTTTTCACTCGGGTCCTGATCGAGCCGATAGAGTTCGAGCCTTTCGTTCTCAAATGTGCCCGGCTTGGCGCGGGGATGCAACACGACCAGTTTCCACGGTCCTTGCCGCATCGCTTCGGACCGCGTGCCTCGATTCGATAACGATGCCCAGAATAAAGGCCGCGCGGGCAGCGTCTGTTGCTGAAAAAGAACCGGCGAGAGATCAACGCCATCCAGGGGCCGATCTTCGGGCGCCTTTACTTTTGCAATCCCGAGTAACGTTGGCATCACATCGATGCTGATCGCGGGTGCATCCGAAACCGTTCCCGCTTTGATTTTTCCCGGCCACCAGGCAATCGCAGGCACACGATGTCCGCCTTCATAGACCGAACCTTTGCCGCCACGCCATTTCGGACTGCCGCTTGGAAAATCACGCGAGGGACCGTTGTCTGAGAAAAATAAAACAAACGTGTTTTTATCAAGCCCGGACTTAACCAGGAATTCGCGAATCTGTCCAACTCCTTCATCAACAGGGAGCGTCATTCCCCGGTACTTTTCAATCCGTTCCGCTTTGTTCGCCGCTTTCCAACGTTTCCAACCCTCTGCTTCACTGCGGCGAACCGGGTCGCCGGGCACCTGCACGGGGTTGTGAATGGCTTCGTGCGCAACATACAGACAGAAAGGCTGATCCTGATTCTCTTTGATAAACTGCATCGCATACTTGTTGATCAGATGTGTGGAATAGCCGACTTCCCGTGTTTCTTTGCGGCCGTGCCACCAGTCGTGTTTCACGTGATCTCCCACGTGGCTGATAAAATCGATGTTCCCGCTATGATAGCCAATGAAGCGATCAAATCCATGATTGTCCGGATGGAAGTCGGCGGAGTTATGTGGATAGCCCTGATGCCATTTCCCGATCAAACCCGTTCGATAACCGGCGCGCTGTAATTGATCAGCAAACGTATTTTCAGTTCTTCTTAAGCCTTTACGATGTTCGGGATGATCGCTGACCGGATGAATGACGGCTTCAATGCCCGCCCGCTGCTGATAGCGGCCCGTTAACAAACCGGCGCGTGTGGGCGAGCAGACCGTGCCCGATGAATGGAAGTCCGTGAATTTCATGCCTTCTTTCGCCAGACGATCAATCTGAGGTGTTTTGAAATAGGGATTGCCAAAGCAACTCACGCCTGCATAGCCCATATCATCGACCATAATCACAATCAGATTCGGATGATCGCCGACCTGACGATTCGCTGCGTTCAACGAAACCTGCCTGCCAAACAGACAAACAACAATAAGCAGCGCACATCCTGTTAGAGTCTGAAGATTTCGATTTCGCACAGATCTATCCTTCTTGTCTCGACGCACAAACTGGTAATTTTTAAATGCCAGAGATTGATTATAACAAAATTAGTCTCGAAAACACGGAAGTACGATTTAAGTCAACCACCGGAATAAAAACGGGACTCGATTGCATCAGGGAAAAACACAATTTTCTACTTGCGATTCGATATAAATTAATTCATGATCTAAATCAGAAGTCTCTCTTTCGAATTCATCTCATCAATTAATTTACCACAAAGGGCTTCCCCGTGATTAAATTCGAATGCGATACGTGTTTTCAGGAATACAAGGTACGCGATGAGCGTGCAGGACAAACCCTGAAATGCAAATCATGTGGCCAGAAGATGCGTGTCCCCACAGGCGACGAGGAGTTGCTGGACGATATCTACGATGACTTCCAAACACCGGCGCGCCCTGCTCGCAAGAAGAAATCGTCTGGTTCATCAAAAAAGAAATCCTCAGGCAAGTCAAACCTCCCCCTCCCTCAGATTGTCGGCGTGTGTGCATTCGCGATTGTATTTTATATTTCTTATACCGTCGTCAGTGGTCTGTTTCGCGATAAGAATGAAGTCGTCCAGAACGCGTCTCTGGACGCAGTTGAATCGAATCCGGTCTCGGATCCGTCCGCGAAAACGACTGCCCCGAATCGCGCGACTTCGGCCCCCTCCGCCGCCGTTCCCGCACAGGAAACCGGCTTATCGGCTGACGCGGAATTAGCGCAACTCGATATCAAAATGGGGAAATACATCAAAGAGGTCAAAGCCACGACGAATCGCGAAGAAAAACTAGCCATTTATGCGAAAATGAACACGATTCGCGCACGCATGAAAATACTGATCGACCAAAGGAAAGTAAAACGCGCTGCGCAAGGCGGGAGCAAGCCTGCGATTGTTAAAAATAAAAGTGACTCTGAAAAACAGGTGTGGACGTCGCTGGTAGATCCGCCTCTGGTTACCGCAGCGTGGCCGGAATCTTCCAAGATCTCAATTGACTTGAAGGATATGCACGAGGAACCGGTCTTACCATATTCATTCAGCCCTTTTATAGGACTGCGACACGAAAGTACGAACCCTTACATCACTGATGTCTGGAATCTGGTGACAGCAGAAAAAGTAGGACAGGTCTCGATCTCTACTCCCAGTAACATGCTGGCCATACAACCGAAGCCCTGCTTAAGCATGGATGGAAAATATCTCTTGATGTCCTTTCTGTCTAAGGAGACGAAAACCCCGATCCTTACCAGTTGGGATGTTACGACAGGTCAGAAAGTAGCAGAATGGGAAGCCGACCTCGCGAAATCGATCAATACGGTCTTCGCAATCTGTGGATCAAACCGTGCCTTTGCAAAAATCCTCCGAAAAGACGGAAAGCAGTTTAAAGCATTCTTAAAGCTGTGGGACATAACCACCGGTAAGTTATTGGTTGAAAAAGAAATCAAGACGAACCAGTTTACTGGATATGATTACAAAATCAGCCCTGGTGGAAAGTACCTGATCTCTAACTCTATCAACAAGTTGACTATCTTTGATCTGAACTCACTCGAACTGATTCAAGTCATTGATTTCAAAAAGATGGTGCCTGCTGATTTTGGCTATGTCAGCATCAAAGGACTTGATATTTCGGCGAATGGAAAAGAACTTGGAATTCTCGCTTCAAACTCTGATACCACTTCAGTCTGGGTCCTTGATCTGGCCAATAAAGAATTAACCCTGGGGTATAAAATCGCCGGTGACCTGGGGAATGCTTTAAGCGATCCACGCTATGAGGGTAACAGTCTGATGTGGAACCCCACTGGTAATAGCTGGTTGCTGTACGGTGCCTGGCTGGTAAATCGTCAGAAACAGCGGTTGGTCTGGACATTAAAGCCTGTTCCCAATGTCATCATGCGTGATGAAGTGATTGTCACCCCGAATTATCTGCTTGTAGAAACAGCGACCGCATTATCGGATGCACGAGGACGTATCTTACTGAATCAAAAACCAAAACTGATTTCACTATCGCTCCCCGAAACAAAAATCGCAGACAGCCTGGCCGCTTATGAAAGCCAGAGCGATGCCATTTTAGGAGCCGGACAAAAAGTTAGTCTTGAAGTGAAGATTGGTGATGTCAAATTCAGTAATGTGGATGAGGTCAAGACCATTCTGAATGACGTGTTTCAACAGCGATTGGAATCTGAGGGGTTCCAGGTCACGCCAGACCAGCCGATTGTTTTCCAAATTGAATATCAGGAACAGGATGGTCACAAGCTGCAATTGACGAAACGCGACAAGTCAGCCCCCGGAAATCCTTTGAGAGGTACACCAACCGGAAAAATACTGCAATCAACGTCCGCGGCTTTTAAACTTTCCTGGATCGACAAACCTGCAAAAAAAACGCTCTGGTCCAAACAGGCGCGGGTCAACCCCAGCTATCTGATTTTCCGGGGAGATGCGACAGCAGAAGCAGCCCGGAAACAAATGTTTGAGAGTTTACAGAAGCGGCTCATGGCGGAAGCGATTCCCTATTTCATTCCCAAAGACAAAAATCTCTCCCTGCTTCCCGGTGAAACCCAATTGCCGGAATGAAACAAGATGAAACCGGAATGAAAACCGGGGAGTGAGATTTCAGATCACAAACAGCTTGATGCGAAAATAAAGCTGTGCCAAAACCTGGATTGATTTCCTGCACGAGATTGTTCTACAATTAAGGACATAGACATCCGATTGTAATGTTTGACTCAGATTTTTCTCTTATCTGTCGAAGTTAAGGACCATCCCATGCGAAAGACTTATTGCTTATTGATTTGCGGTTTCCTGTTGTTTGGACTGGGAGCCAACCCCGAAGATTCGCAGTTCGCTCACGCTGTTGATCCTGAAAAATGTGAGAGCGAACCGAAAAAAGAGGATCTCGATGGTGAGAAACGGCTCAGTAAATTTATGCGTGAGAAACTCACCAGTTCGCAGCTCGTGCTGGAAGGTCTCATGGTGGAAGACTATGACCTGATGCAGAAGGGCGCAAAAAGAATGATCAAAATGAGCAATGCCACAGAATGGCAAGTGGTCGAAGGCCCTGTTTTTGCACGACAAAGTGAAGAGTTCCGCTCAGCCGCCAAGCAGGTGATCAAATTTGCCAAAGAGAAAAACATCGACGGTGCCTCTCTCAGCTACCTGCATTTGACGATGACCTGCATTTCCTGTCATAAGAAAGTCAACAAAGTATTGATTTCCCAACGATAATAAATCGCTGACAAGCATGCATCAATAAAACAGGGGAATGCGATTTAATTTCGCATTCCCCTGCTCTCATTTGAAACCGTATTTCGGTTCTACTTTTCTGTCACCTCTGTGGAAGCCGTTTTCTCAGCGGGCTTCGCCGGGAGTACCCGAATCACGCGGCCGCTAAGATGTTGGTCGCCATCCATTTCAACCGTACGAATCCGCAGCAGATGCGTACCCGGCTTTAATCCAGCGGGCAGTTTCGCGTGCCAGAGATGAGTTGAATTTTTGGCTTTCGGCAGATTGCGATATTTCTTGTCTTTCACACCATTCTC
>Ga0222668_1000070_pt1 | contig 74531 bp, 67 predicted proteins | sample AntAcemetagen728_FD_179823 | JGI IMG/M metagenome (GOLD analysis project Ga0222668, IMG submission 179823) | Saline water microbial communities from Ace Lake, Antarctica - #728 | ecosystem: Environmental > Aquatic > Non-marine Saline and Alkaline > Saline | place: Antarctica: Ace Lake...
CAATTTATCATTCGACGTATAATTAATGACATCAATGTTTTCGTTTTTCAACTCGCGCACGATTCCGTGAATACGAGCCCCTTTCATTCCAACACACGCTCCAACTGGATCGATACGATCATCATATGACTCAACTGCTACTTTTGCTCTTTCTCCTGGTTCGCGAACAATCTTCTTGATTGTAATCAAACCGTCAAATACCTCAGGCACTTCTAATTCGAACAAACGTTCTAAGAATTCGGTAGCTGTCCGCGATAAGATAATAATCGGACTGTTATTTCTTAAATCGACACGTGCAACAACCGCACGTACAGATTCGCCTTTTTTGAAATAATCCGAAGGAATTTGTTCTTGTTTAGGAAGGATCAATTCATTTCCTTCATCATCCAAGACCAAAATCTCTCTCTTCCATACTTGATAGACTTCACCTGTAATAATTTCACCGATACGCTCCTTGTATTTCTTATAGATATGATCTTTTTCTAATTCAAGGATACGAGAAATAAGGTTTTGACGCAACGAAAGCACATTACGACGACCAAAATCGTCTAATTTCACCTCTTCAGCTACCTCTTCCCCTACTTCAAAATCAGGCTCAATTTCAACAGCTTTAGAAAGTGCTATTTCAATACTTTCATCCTCTACCTCTCCATCAGGAACAATTTCTCGGTTGATCCAAATTTCAACATCTCCTTTATCCGGGTTGATAATGACATCAATATGCTCATCCGAACCATATTTTTTCTTGAGCATAGATCTAAAAACATCTTGAAGGATGTTCATCATTGTCTCTCTGTCAATATTTTTGAATTCCTTAAATTCTGAGAAGGATTCTATCAATTCTAACGCATTCATTTCTCTAATTTTAATGTGTTATGTGAGTTTCCATTTACCAAATCAATTCCGCGAAGGGTCCTTGTTGGTGCATTTCAAATCATCTTTTCTTTTTAAAAAGTGATTACTAATTTCACTTCTTTTAATTCAATATATTTAAACGTAAATTCTTCCGTTACCCAAACTTTTTTCTTTTTTCCGTCCACACTTTTCTTCTCCTTTACTTCAATTTTAATTTCGTCTTCGTTGGCAGCTGTGAGCACCCCTTCTACTTTCTTCCCATTATCAATTTTCACAACGCTCACCGTTTTACCAATGTTTTTCAAATACTGTTTCAGCACACGAAGGGGTTGATCCAAACCAGCCGAAGACACTTCCAAAGAGAAATCCTCCTCTTCACGGTCTAAATTATGTTCGATATTCCGACTGACAGAAATACAATCATCAATGGCGATAGAACCCTCTTCCATGTCTAATTCGACAAGAATTTGGTTGCCATTATTGATTTTAATTTCAACAATATAAATCCCTCTATCGAGTTCGGCGATTCGCTCTTCCGCTAATTCTCTAACTGTGCTTTTTTCAATCATTTCGAAGTACGAAAAGAGGGGACATTCAGTCCCCTCTCATTGAATAATTTAATTTATGGTGCAAATATATGCACATTAAGCTAATAAAACAATATTTTTCGTTAGAAATATGCGATCGTCCGTTGAAATCTTCTAATCTTTGCTGTCTAAAATGGGGTAAACCATAATTTTGCTAGGTGAAGCATCACTTTCAATACTCATAATCTGTATATTAACCATATAACGCTTATCCTTGACATTATCTGGGATGAACAAGAGCTCAGAAATCGTTTTATGCGTTTGAGGTTGTCCAGGATAATTCCAAAATCGGTGGTGTCCTACTAATTGTCCTTCATCTTGTTCACGGTCAATAGAGGGGAGATCAACCATTAAATGATCCACACCAAGTTCATTAATATAATCAATCGCTTCTGCAGTAAAATAGGGCGGATTGGTATCAGAATATTGTCTATTTTGCTTCGTTGAATCATTGGGTAAAGTACGCACAATAAGCACTTTCTCATTCTTCCACTCTTGCGTTGCTAATCGAATTTGATCAACACCTATGCATCTATCATTTTCTTGAAAAGCTTCATTCCAAAATTCACTTAATTTAACTGTAATAATTCGTCCGAAAAAATGAAATTCTTTCAGACATTGATTGATTGTAAATTCTTCTTTTGCAATATGACCTAAGCATTCAGTGTGCGTTCCATTTCCGTGAGGATTCAAAAAAATATTTTTAAAGTTCACCACACCACCTTCATTTATATCCCCAATGAAATGCGCTGTTCGAACAGCTTCTATTCGCACAGGATCACAATACCATGCATTCACATTTTGAGTGCCATCTCTAAGCGGTACAGAAAGGTCTATCCCCTGATTGGTCTCAAAATACTGCGAGGAATTCAGAAAAAATTTCATATTGATTGTTTATTGGCCTAAAGATACAGTTTTTAATTTTAGGTGACTTAAGAATTGATAGACCAAGATGTTCGTAAATATCAATACATTTGTGGTATACACTAGACTATGGCGAAACATAAGCTTGTATTTGAAGATGACTATTCATTTGATTTAATTGGGATTTGCTCGAGCAATGCAGACTATCGATTAACGTGGGGAATTAATAAGGAATTAAAAATTGCCTTGCAAAAGGACGAGGATTTGAGTATCTTCGTAAAAAAAGAAGGGGATCATTACTATTCTTTTTACTCCTTCTATGACGAAGAGGAGCATGTTGAATACTATTTAGTTAAAAACGTATCGAATAATTATCGGAAATTAATCCCTGAGAAAGATCAGATTGATTATTTCTTGATTATAAAAAATAATTATTCATTTGAAATTAACGAAATCGTAACATGTCTTAAGCGTATAGATAGTATCTTAACCGCATTTTCTTTCGACCCGAACGAATTAAAATCAAAATCTAATTTAGTTTTTTAGCCGAACCATTTTAGTTGGAAAAGGTTAAATTGAGTAAGTGATAATAATATTATGGGATTAAAAATAAAGAAGACAAAAATTGTAGCGACCATGGGTCCTGCTTCAACGAGTTCAAAAGAAGTGTTAAGACAAATGATTCTGGAAGGGGTTGATGTCTGCCGATTAAACTTTTCTCACGGAAGTCACACAGACCATTTGAAAACCATAGAGATGATTCGCGAGATCAATAAAGAAGAGGGCTTACACGTCGCTATTCTTGCCGATCTACAAGGTCCTAAAATAAGGATCGGGGAAGTGGAAGGAAATGGGGTTGAATTAATAGATGGTCAGCAATTGATCATTACGACTGAGAAGTGTATAGGAACGAGTGAAAAAGTTTTTCTAACCTATCAAGAATTCCCAAAAGACGTCAATATTGGTGATTTTGTTTTGATGGATGATGGCAAACTTCAATTAGAAGTTATTTCCACGAATAAGAAAGACGAAGTAATTACGCGTGTAATTCACGGCGGAACCTTGCGTTCGAAAAAAGGAGTAAACCTTCCGGACACAGCGATTTCATTGCCTTGTATCACAGAGAAAGATGCTGAAGATTTAGAATTTGCACTTTCGCACAAAGTGGATTGGATCGGCTTATCATTTGTTCGTTCGGCACGAGATATTATTGAATTACAGCATATTATTCAAACGCGTAAATGTCATGCCAAGGTAATTGCTAAAATTGAGAAGCCAGAGGCGATTGCAGAGATTGAAGACATCATACGTGCCACAGATGCGTTGATGGTGGCGCGCGGCGATTTAGGAGTAGAAGTTCCAATGGAAACCGTTCCGAACTTGCAAAAAATGATGATTAAAACGTGTCGTAAATATGCGAAACCGGCCATTGTTGCGACGCAAATGATGGAGAGTATGATTGAAAATTTCTCTCCTACAAGGGCGGAAGTAAACGACGTGGCGAATGCTGTTTTAGATGGAACAGACGCTGTGATGTTATCCGGAGAAACATCTGTTGGAAAATATCCTGTAGAAGTCATAAAAGCCATGAGCAAAATTGTCCGCGAGGTAGAAAAAAATGAAGAAATCTATCATAAGGAGGAATTACCTGAAAAGAATCAGGAGCGTTTTATTTCCGACTCTGTGTGTTTTAATGCCACGCGATTAGCACAGCGTGTTGAGGCAAAAGGAATTATCACAATGACGTTTTCGGGTTACACTGCTTATAAGATTTCATCTCAACGTCCAAAATCGGACACCTTTGTTTTTACAGAAAATCGACAAATATTAACACAACTCAGTTTGGTTTGGGGTGTCAAAGGCTATTTCTATGATAAAATGGTATCAACTGATCACACCATAAGTGACAGTAAATATATCCTTAAGAAAATGGGGCTCGTCAAAGAAGGTGATTTGGTTGTAAATATTGCTTCCGTGCCAATTGAAGAAAAAGGAAAATCGAATATGGTGAAATTGAGCTATGTCTAAAATTGAATGCGGGTTTTTGTAAATTTAGGAACCCTATTAAGTAAGGTGCTGGACTATTTCGTGGATCTTCGAAGTGAACGGTTATTCAATTTAATAGTTTTCGTACTGCTCGTTTTTAGCTACTCTGCCGTAGTCTGTTTCATTTTTGATCAATTAATTACGTTTTTTCAACAAAATGATAATGCCTATTTATACGAGAACAATGATTCTGTTTTTCTCCTAAAATTGCTATCCATGTCGCGTTCAATCTACAGCATCTCCTTTTTGACGCTTGGTTTATTCGGTCCTTGGATTTTGAAACGGATTAAAGGAGAAGAGCTTGAATCGTTGATGTCTTATATCTATACTGTCAAGTCGAATAAATGGCTAGCTTATTTTTTGTTGGTGATTGGTGTTTATATCCTATACTCCCTTCCTGTCAGCTCAATTTATGAGTTGAACAGCATTTATGCCTATACTCATCCGGATTTTAGTTATGTCGGCCAATTAAGCTATGCTTTCATGCAATTGGCCATTCCCTTCCTCACTATACTGGGCGTTTATCGCCTCGCGTGTTTTGAAATATTTACATTCAAGGCATTGTTGTACGTTAAAAATAGTGTGTTCGTACTCTTACTTGCAATCCTCCTTTTTTATTCGATTGAACAAACGTTATTTGAGTTTATAGACTCTTTTATAGCCGTGCTTTTGGGATTTTTATTTGAAAGGCAACTTACTGCCATTCTTTTCTTTGGAGGACTTAAACTGATCGTGATGACACTTTTCATTGGTGCAAAATTAGTTGCTGTTTTTTCAATAGCATCAGTAGATTTGAAAGTTCAACGAGGCCTGCGCAACGCGACCATAGAAGATGATGACATCTTGGATATCATTTAAAGTTGGCCTCCGAGTACCGTGACCAATTTAAATTGCGTCTCTATACCTGAAGGGTCCTTAATTGAAACTAAAATCACATACGTTCCTATTGCAGCTTTTTCGCCTTCATCATTGATGCCATCCCATGTTAAAAAACCGGCTTGTCCCATATAATAATTGTCTTTAAGTTGACGAATGAGTCGTCCTTGATTGTCATAAATCAATACATCCATCACATTATCTTCACCTACCAAATCAAAATTAATAATTAGTACATCATTATAACCATCATTGTCAGGCGAAAAAAGTTTGGGATCAACACTGACATTCCCCACAGCATTTGGGTTAGCAAATTGTGAATTCAGATAACCAGGCGTTCCCCAATCCACAAATTCAGAAGCCGTATGCCAATTGTCTGCATTGTTCATACCTCCTCCGAAGGTTATGCGTTCAAGAGCCTTGCCGTCCAACGAATTCAAGAGGGCATAATGATAATCGGAATCATAATGGAAATAATCCACAATGACAGAATCAGCTCGCAATAAATAAACTGTTCCAGAATCATTCGGATAAGTTGGCAAACCAGTTTCTAAGAATCTTCCTATTCCATAAATTGAAAAATCATTGATCACGTCTGTTGAATCCTCGGTTAAAACTATGTATTCGCCGGGTAATAGCAAATATTGTGCATCACCCACTTGGTCGTGGTGAGCAATTTCATCATCCCAGCTCGCGAGTAGAAGTTGATTTAAATCCAAGATTTTATCCGATACATTCACCAATTCAATATAATCAGAACCTCCGGTTTGCGGGTCAAACAAGATTTCGTTTAAAATTAAATCACCGGGTTCAATAGATCCAGGTAAACCGAATTCAAAAGTCGTATTCAACTCATTTCCCCAACAGTCCACTCCGTTCGTTAGCACCATTGAATAGACCGTATTTTCGTTTAACGTAATTGCATTGATTAAACCTTCGTTTAAAGCCGTATAGGCTATTGAAAGTGAAGCTAAAGATGGTGAACTTACCACACTCAAATCAACCGTCGTGTCCATTGACTCATTAAAAACCACCGCAATTTCAGTATTACTTAGAACCAAGAACGAAGAAATAGATGGAGCTATAACGTCATCCAAATCTGTCCAAATCGAATTTTGAAGACCAGGCGTTCCTCCAGAAAGATTAATAGAAGCACCCCAATTATTCTCATCACTGCATGGACTATTCAAATGTTTGCGTTCCATGGTCCAGCCGCCATCCTGTTTTGAGGCGTCATTGTACCAACTTTGAAAATAGTGGATTGAATCCATTTGAATAGCAACTTCATTTTTTAAGACCAAATCATCTTCGGCGTTCGTAAGCGTTGGCAATCCATCCAGTTCAATGAAATTTGCAATTCCGAATAAGACCCCTTCGCCAATTCCACAGATGACAACATATTCATTTGGATTTAGGATATAAGAGGGGAAAGTTGCAGTTGACGTATTATCATTTAGGGTCCACCCTGCCAAATCAATGATTTTTGTAGATCGGTTATAAATTTCAACAAACTCAACCTCTGGTAAAGCAATGACAGGATTTGGATCGGGTAAAATCTCCGTAAAAATAACGTCATTTTCAACCGTTAATTCGGGAACAAAATACATAAATGGTAAAACTTGAGGCAGAGCCATAGGATTGCCGGCAAGATCTTCAACCAAGTTAATTGTGATAAAATGTTCTACGCCATTTGGAAAAGGGCTTGTGAATGTCAAATGTACTAACGAAGCATCAAGCCCATCCAACTCAGCGCTCATAGGATTACCAATGCCCAGGTCAACCAAATAGTTGGCCAGTATAGTTGCCGAAGCTTCATCAAGAGACTCAGAAAATAGAACGTCCAATTCAGTGTCAGAAATGACATTTACATCATTCACAACTGGAGCAACACCATCCACATATGGATTTCCTATATCATCAAAATAAAAAAGGTCTGATCGCGAAGAAGTATACTTACAGAATACACCTGTATAGGACGTGGAAGTATGCGTCAAATCGACCACTGTTCCTTCGGACACAAAGGAATATCCTCCTGTAGTATCTCGCAAGACCTCCCAATCTCCAGTAGCAGAACGCGTCACTCTCACTCTCGCTTTCACATTATCTAGGTTGACAGAGCCATCCATACCGTCTATAATTTCAGAAATTGCAAGTCCATCTTGTCGATACAAACTGATTTCATCACTTGTATTACCGACCATGACGAAATAACCATTTAAACTCCCTTTTAGATTTGACTGATCGGACATTAAATACAAGCGTGCATTATTCCCCGAAGAAGGGTTGAAATCCATTTCGAGCCAAAAATCCCAAGTTACATCATCCGCTATTGTTGAAAAGACAGCGAGATAAGAAGTATCAGAGACAGCTGGTGCGATCAGGTGCAATTGGTACGAAGCATTCACCTCAAAATTAACATCCATTCCAGTCCATGCAGGGCTTGCCACAAAATCTCCATCCGTAAAGTCATCTGAAAATTGAGCATTCGTTACAATGGCCACAAGAATGAGTACTGCTGTTAAATAAAATTTCATAATGCGTTTCTGAAAGACTGCTAAATATAGTATTTTTGCTCCGTCTAAAAAAGGAAAAAATGAAAGTAGCTATTGTAGGTGCAACAGGAATGGTTGGAACGGAAATATTAGCTGTATTGAAAACAGCAAAATTAAACGTTGATAGCTATGTTTTTGTAGCCTCTGAAAAATCGATTGGCAACACACTCGAGTTCATGGGAAATTCATATACAGTTATTGGATTGGATCAAGCTGTGAGTGAGAAACCGGACATTGCTATTTTTTCTGCAGGGGGTGAAACTTCATTAAATTGGGCGCCCAAATTCGCAGAAGTTGGTACTATTGTCATAGACAATTCGAGTGCATTTCGTATGATGGACAATCACAAACTAATCGTCCCAGAAATTAATGCAAATTTAATACAGCCTGAAGACAGAATTATTGCGAATCCAAATTGTTCAACCATTCAATTGGTAATGGTCTTAGCACCGCTTCATAAAAAATACGGTGTTAAACGCGTTGTTGTTTCGACCTATCAATCGATTTCAGGCTCGGGAATGAAAGCTGTAAAGCAACTTGAAAACGAAAAAAATGGTATTGCTGGAGAGATGGCTTACCCCTATCCAATCAACGAGAATTGTTTGCCTCATTGTGATGTTTTCACTGAAAATGGGTATACAAAGGAGGAGATGAAATTAACCAATGAGACAAAGAAGATTTTAGATCCGTCAATCAATGTTACTGCTACCGCTGTTCGCGTCCCTGTAAAAGGAGGACATTCAGAAGCCGTAAATATTGAATTTGATCAAGACTTTGATTTGAATGAATTACGCACTTTACTCCATGAGACACCTGGCGTGACTGTAAAAGATAATTTAGACACAAATACCTATCCAATGCCACTGTATGCTCGTGGAAAAGATGATGTTTTCGTAGGTAGAATAAGACGTGACGAAAGTCAAGCAAATACATTAAACCTTTGGATTGTTGCGGATAACTTAAGAAAGGGAGCTGCTACAAATGCCGTTCAAATTGCGGCCTATTTAATGGAGAATGGATTGGTTGGATAGTCCAATTCAACCGCGTTGCTTCTATCAAATTTATTTACTAGACTAGTCCTGCTCGGGCGCTAGGTTATCGTAAACCCTTACATTATCTTTATTTGTCTTTTTAAAATAGACAACAGAAAGATCACGGTATTCCATTTCATTAATATCAAAATCTCGCAGGTCAGGAACGATTAAGCGAATATCTAAATTAAAATAGAGGGGCATAATCACGGCATCATCCATTAATATTTGATCTGCTTGCGCATAGAGTGCCATTCTTTTTTCAGTATCAATTTCGCGCAATGCGGCTTCATACACTTTATCAAATTCTGGACTTGCATATCTGAAGTAATTAATAGATGTCGCCTGACCTTCGATAATATTTTTACCGTGAAATAAATATAAAAAATTAGATGGATCCGGATAATCAGCAATCCAACCAAATCGCCAAAAGTCAACTTGAGCAGCTTCTACCATAGGATGTAATTCAGCCATTGGTATCACATTTAAAGAAATATTGATTCCTAAATTTTTATTCAGCATTGACGTAAGCGTATTGGCCACCTTCTCATTGATTCCTCCACTTGCATTAAGGTTTAATGTAATCTCAGGGAAACCATTCCCATTTGGATAACCCGCTTCTTTCATTAAATCTCTAGCCAACTCAGGATCATAATCAAAACCAGCAACCGAGCTATACGGATAACCTTTCATTTCAGGAACAAAACCGTTATGAGCAGCTTGACCTTCACCTTGTAATACAAAGTCAATTAAAGAGTCGCGATCTATCGCATAATTAAATGCTTTTCTCACGCGAACATCATTAAACACCTCACTTGTGTGTAAGAAACCGTAATATTGAATATTTAAGCTATTGATCGACTGAACTTCAAATTCTTTATTCTTTCCATCCTTAGCTTCTTCAAGACTCCCCATCACATTCGGAATTTCTTCAACTGGGATCCCCCAAACCATATCTAATTTTTCGTCTTGAAACGCCTTAAGTTCAGCATTTTTATCCTTTATAAATGAAAATTCAACTTGACTTAAGAAAGGGAGTTGATTTCCAAAATCATCCGTTCTCCAGTATTCATTATTACGCACAAAGGTGACATTTTCACCATTATTAATTGTTTTGGCAATGAATGGTCCTGATCCAACAATTTTATCCTGCATTAGATCATATCCATATTTTTCAATGGCTTCTTTCGGGTAAACAGAAGCAGCCGTGATAGTCAAAAGATTAGGAAACCCTGCATAAGGTTCAATTAGTTCAATCAAGAGCGTATGCTCATCTATCACGCGAATTCCTTCCACTGATTTTGTTTTACCTTCACCATAATCTGAAGCGCCAACTACTCTATTTCTGAAAAGCGCTTGCCATTTATTATCTTCATGGTTGGAGCATAAGTAATCAAAACAATATTTAAAATCTTGCGCTTCAATCGCCCTACCTATTCCATCCTCAAAACAATCATCATCACTAAATTTGATACCATCCCTTAAATGAAAGGTATAGATCTTCTTTGTTTTATCAATGTCAAATGATTGAGCTATACAGGGTTGTACCTCTAATGTTTGTTGATCCAATTTTAGCAACCCTTCATAACCTTGGCTAGCGATATGAGTAGAATAAATGTCATTGACAGCCGGAGGGAAAAGACTCGTATAATCTTCAATTGAATTTAGATGTAGGATTCCACCCTTAAATTTACCGCCTTCTACACTTTCCAAAATTGTGGGATCAGTTTCATCCTCCACGATCACTTCACCACCGCAGGCAGTGATAAAAAGCGCACTTAGCACTAACCCAAGAAAGGTTATATATTTGTTTTTTTTCATGGCAACGTTTAATCAGGTATGGCAAATATATAAATTCTAATCAATTTTAACCATTATATTGTCACTGCTCGTCGATAGGGATTTTTATGCGTGTATCCATCCGGATTAGTAAAGCGTAGTGACAATTCAAATCCACCTCTATAAGAAGATGCGATATTTAATCCAGACATATTAATGTCATAGGACAATCCAATTGAAAAACCTTTAACATCAAGATAAATTTGAGGGATAATCGCATCAAACACATTATTGATTCGCATATTGAGACCGGCTGCAACTGCCATTTCAGTTCCGAATCCTGTCATCTTAGACCCTGACATCAAGATATATTTAGCGGTTGCACCAAGCACTATTTCGTGCTGTGGTCCTTGAAATTGAGCAGTGATATTTGGGAACCAGTATAAATAATCAATTGGTGTTTCAAATAAGGCAGACGCTTGAAAGACCGTTCGAAACGGCAAGCGATCGTTTTGACTTATAACAAAAGCGTTTTCAGGTCTATTGAGGTGGTAAACTGCGAATCCAATTTTTGCATCTTGTGGGGCTCTATTCGCACGTTCATTGTCATTTTTATGATACCAATAGGCAATCCCTGTAGAAACATCCCAATACTGTTGCGGGAGATACTCAATGCCATCACCGTCATAAAGCGACGGGTCAAAATTAATGCCCACATATTGGCTTCCCCATTGCATGGTTGATGCGTTAATACCAGATTTGGCATAACCACCTTGTACACCAAAACATAACCGTTGATTTCTTGAGATTTGAAATAAAGATGAAAAGCTGAGGCCCAAGGAAGTTGTCCCTAATTCGACATCTCCTGAAACGTCCTTTGCAGCATAAAAACCGACTGCATAATAGGTCGGATGTCTTGGTCTTCCTTTTCCAAATGAAAATTCAGCAGATGATGCGTAGGTTCTAAATGTATTATTAATAGATCGCCATTGGTCTTTCCAATTTGTCGTAGCTCTAAAATTACCTCTAAAAGCACCGGTATAGGCAGGGTTCAATAAGAATTCAGTTCTCGTAAATTGCGAAAAATGAATATCCTGACCTTTCAAAAGAGAAGGGATTAAGAAGAGAGTAATATAAAGTATTTTTCTAATCAATGTGCTTGTATTTACGCCTATACATCAGTTAAAGTTACGCATTTAGGATCGATAGTTCTCAAAAAAAAGAAACTCATTCCATCTTGACGGAATGAGTTTCAAACAATAGTATAATCTGATACTCCTTAATACTTCTCGATCACAAAAGTTTCCATAAACTTGGTTGTGAAATTTCCTTTTCGAAAATCCTCATTTTTCATCAATTGAATATGGAAAGGAATGGTTGTTTTAATTCCTTCAATGATAAATTCGTCCAAGGCACGTTCCATTTTTGTAATTGCTTCTTCACGTGTTTGAGCAACAGTGATCAGTTTTGCAATCATAGAATCATAGTAGGGTGGAATTGTATATCCTGCATAGACATGCGTATCTATTCTAATACCGTGTCCACCTGGTTCGTGATATTCTGTAATTTTGCCTGGACTCGGTCTGAAATCATTTAATGGATCTTCTGCATTAATACGACATTGGATTGCGTGCATAGTCGGGAAATATTCTTTTCCGACGATTTTTTCTCCAGCTGCCAATTTAATTTGCTCTTTCACCAAATCATAATTAATTACTTCTTCAGTAATTGTGTGCTCTACTTGGATACGCGTATTCATTTCCATAAAGTAGAAATCCCGATTTTTATCCACGAGAAACTCAACTGTTCCTACTCCTTCATACTTGACAGCTTTAGCGGCCTTTATGGCTGCTTTCCCCATTCGCGAGCGCAAACGAGTTGTCATGAAAGGAGAGGGCGTTTCTTCCACCAATTTTTGATGACGTCGTTGAATAGAACAATCCCGTTCAGAGAGATGACATACATTTCCATATTTATCACCTGCGATTTGGATTTCGATATGGCGAGGTTCCTCAATGTATTTTTCCATGTACATCCCGTCATTTCCAAAGGCTGCCTTTGACTCTTGACGAGCCGAATTCCATGCTTCCTCCAATTTATCCTCAACCCAAACAACCCGCATTCCTTTACCCCCACCTCCAGCTGTTGCTTTTAAGATAATTGGGTAAACGATTTCGAGTGCTGTTTTTTGAGCATCTTCAAAATCCTTTAAAAGACCTTTAGAACCCGGTATGCAGGGAACTCCTGCCTTAATCATTGTTGATTTAGCAGAGGCTTTATCCCCCATTCCATCAATCATATCTGGTGAAGCCCCGATAAATTTAATTCCATTTTCTTCACATACTTTCGAAAAAGTAGCATTTTCAGAGAGGAATCCATAACCTGGGTGAACCGCATCAGCATTTGTAATTTCGCAAGCTGCAATAATTCGCGCGATATCCAAATAAGATTGTGCACTTGAAGGTGGGCCAATGCATACTGCTTCATCAGCAAAACGCACATGAAGACTTTCACGATCAGCCGTAGAGTATACTGCTACCGTTTTAATCCCCATTTCTTTACATGTACGAATGACACGTAAGGCAATTTCACCTCTATTTGCTATTAATATTTTATTAAACATTTTTTTGCATAAGTTAAAACTCCAATCAAAACCAAAGGTTTAATTGGGAGCCGTGTTAATACCTAACTATTAAGCTAAAAACGGACAATCGCCGTGATATTAGGATCTACGAAGGATCTACCAAAAATAAAGGTTGGTCGTATTCAATCGGAGAATTATCATCCGCCAATACTTTTACGATTTTTCCAGAAATTTCTGATTCAATTTCATTAAATAATTTCATAGCTTCAACGACACAGATCACGTCACCAACGCTAATTGAATCACCTATATTCACGAATGAATCCTTGTCTGGAGATGGTTTGCGATAGAATGTTCCAATCATAGGTGATTTTATTGTCACATAATTGCTATTCTCTTCAGATTTAGGTGCCTCTGCCCCTCCTTGATTAGCAGACCCAGCCGTTTGTAAAGGTGGAGCCTGCATCATAGGGGCTGCCTGCATTTGCTGTGGTGCTTGTTGCACAACATAATGCTGTTCAGTGGCTGCTGCATCCGTTTTAATTGTGATTTTAAAATCACCCTGCTCAATGCTAACCTCATTCACACCAGATTTCGATACGAACTTAATTAGGTTTTGAATTTCTTTATTATCCATGTTCATAATTTTATTCAATGTAACTAATAGAATATGTTAAGGCTAATACGCCCATTTTAAATATACTGCTCCCCAAGTAAAGCCTCCTCCAAAGGATGCTAAAATGAGGTTATCTCCTTTTTTCAATTTAGTTTCCCACTCCCATAAACAGAGCGGAATTGTACCTGCTGTAGTATTGCCAAACTTTTGAATATTGACCATGACGCGCTCTTTATCCAATCCCATTCGGTTTGCTGTTGCGTCAATAATTCTTAGGTTCGCTTGGTGAGGAACGAGCCAGTGCACATCTTCACTGGTCAAGTGATTTTTTTCCATTATTTCGGCTGCGACATCAGCCATATTTCGAACAGCGTTTTTGAAAACGGGTTGACCATCTTGGTATACAAAATGTCTTCGCTCGTCCATATTATCTTTGGTCAATGGTTCTTTTGATCCACCGACTTCTTGTAATAAAAATTGACGACCCGAACCATCCGCTCTAAGAATGGTATCAATGATACCTAATCCTTCTTCGTTGGGTTCCAATAAAACACCGCCGCCGCCATCACCAAAGATGATACATGTAGCGCGATCCTCATAATTGATGATACTTGACATCACATCAGCACCAATCACGATTACTTTTTTATACGTTCCGTTTTCAACATAAACGCGACCAACATCAAGGGCATACAAAAACCCAGAACACGCCGCACTGAGGTCGAAGCCCCATGCATTGTGACATCCAGCTTTGTCGCACATCACGTTTGACGCACTTGGAAAGCGGTAATCGCCTGTAATTGAACCAACAACCACTAAATCAATTTCCAAGGGAGAAATACCTCTCTTTTTGCAGATACCTTCGATAATTTTTACACCAAAATCAGAGAGTGCTTCTCCTGGTGCCGCTACTCTTCTTTCTTTAATACCTGTTCGCGACGTAATCCATTCATCATTAGTGTCGACCATTTTTTCTAGGTCAGCATTTGATAAAACACGTTCAGGAACATATCCTTGGACAGATGTAATAGCTGCTGTAATTTTCGTCATACGATTAATTGGTTGTCAAATCTAATCTGTTTCGTCCCGTTATTGACTAAAGTATTAAACTTTCGGCCCACTAAATTACGGGGGAATAAATTTATCAAAAAAAGCTGATATCCGACTTATTTTTTACAATTCTCTTCAAAAATCAATTGAGAATTGAATAATTCAGACAAAAAACCACTGCGGATTCAATTTTTGAAACGACAGTAAACTAAAAAAGGATAACAAGGTTTGCACGGATGTACTACCTCGTTATCCTGAATAATTTAATTTTTTAAATCAGTAATTTGGAACGCAGAGCGTAGGACCAATCTTAGATCGCCACTTCTTTTTCCATTACCACTTTACCTTTATAATAAAGTTTACCCTCATGCCAATGAGCACGGTGGAATAAATGTGGTTGACCTGTTGTTGGACAAGTTGAAATATTATCTGCAACTGCTTTCACATGCGTTCTTCTCTTATCTCTTCTTGTTTTAGATATTTTTCTCTTTGGATGTGCCATTGTTCCTAATTTAACTTTTGTTCTTTAAATCTTTTAATTTCGACCATCTTGGGTCAATTTCATTCTCATCTTCTATTGATGATTCATCCTCTTCTCCAACCTCTGTTAGCCCTTCAACCATCAGGTAATTATCAATTTCGTTCAGCATTTCTTCATTACATTCACCTTTTGGATGAATTCTGCGTTGCGCTAACAAAAGAGTTGCAAATTCATACACGGGAATCGTGATATCAATTTCAATTTCGTGTGGCAGAATAGCGATTACTTTTTCGTCGTCCAGATCTTCATCCGTAAACTTATAAATTACACTTTCATTTCCTTTGACGGGATAGTTAAAACTATCTGTACATCTATCACACATGACTCTTAAATAGCCAACAACAGTAAATTCGACTATAATCATGTTTGGATTCTTGTCTAGGACAACATCCAACTCTAGATCAGCTCCTTCAATGTCTGTATATTCAAATTGCTCAAAGAACGAATTTTCTATTTTATAGTGGTAATCATGTCTACCATCTTTTAAACTCGAGAATCCTATTACATATTCACTTTTCATTCTCACCGTAAAATAGTGCGCAAAGGTATTAATAATATTTTATTTCAACAAAAGATTTTTAATTTCCTCTGTGAATAATTTAAAAATACATTCACATTTGCTCACTCAATTATATCAAATCACTGTTTATCAGACTTTTAATTTGATGTTTTTTCTTTTTTAATCGTTTGCTTTTTTAATGGATTTTCATTCAATTCGGCGTGAAATGCACGTCTTTCAAATACATCACATGCTAAATAGTATGCATTTCTGAACGATCTTTCCGAAGCGATACCCTTTCCTGCGATATCGAATGCCGTACCGTGATCTGGAGAAGTTCGCACGATTGGTAATCCTGCAGTAAAATTAACGCCTTCATCAAATGAAATTGACTTGAAACCCGTAAGACCTTGATCGTGATACATAGACAAAATTGCATCAAAATTTTTAAGATTTGACGAGCCAAAAAAGCCGTCAGATGAGTATGAACCATACACCAATTCACCTTCATCCCTTAACTTTTGTATCACCGGATTGATTATTTCAATTTCTTCATCACCAAGAGTACCGCGATCACCAGCATGAGGATTAAGGCCAAGTACGGCAATTTTCGGTTTAGGAATAATGAAATCCTCCTTCAGTGATTTCAGCATTAATCGCAACTTTAATTCAACCAATTCTTTTGTGATGAGTTCGGCCACTTTCTTTAGAGGTACATGCCCAGTTACAACCCCCACACGAAGACCGTCTGCCACCATAAACATCAAAACATCCTCTGCCTTTGATTGACTTGCTAAATATTCTGTATGCCCCGGAAATTCAAAGCCCGCATCTCGCACACAATCTTTATTAATTGGAGCTGTGACCAGCACATCAATTTTATTTTCGAGAAGATCTGCCGTTGCCGCCTCCAATGAGCGCAAAGCATAATTACCTCCATTCGCATTTTTTTCACCCAAGACGACATGAACATCTTCCTCCCAGCAGTTAATCAAATTCACTTTTTTCGCCTTCGCTTCTTCCGCTCCTTTTATAACAAGGTATGCGAAATCCGGCATATCAAGGGCCTTTTTATGAAAAGAAACCACTTTAGAAGACCCATATATAATGGGAATCGAATTCGCGTATACATTTGAATCAGAAAGTGCCTTTATGATTACCTCTAAACCAATGCCGTTTACATCACCAATAGAGATCCCAACTTTTATTATTTTCTTTTTTTCCATTCGTTCACTTTTCCATTTAAGAATTCTGTCAATAATCGCACTCCAACCCCTGTTCCTCCAATACCTCTATAACTATCTCTCTTATGTAAGAATGTAGGCCCAGCTAAATCGACGTGAATGTAGGGATAATTTGTAAAATGTTCTAAAAATTTTCCTGCAGTTATCATTCCTGCATACGGTCCTCCAAGATTCTTCAAGTCGGCGATTTGAGATTTCATTTCTTCGCCATAATCCGACCAGAACGGAAATTGAACAGTTCGCTCATGCGTCGTAAAACCTGCTTTACTCAACTGATCAAATTCAGCCTGTTTTGCATTACCCATTACTACCATAGCATTGATTCCGATCGCTGCCACAGCTGATCCAGTTAAAGTTGCTGCATCAATCACCAATTCGGGGTCATATTTTTTAGCATAAGCCAGCGCATCTGCCAACACCATGCGACCTTCGGCATCTGTATTTAAGACTTCAACCGTCGTACCATCATACATGGTAACAATATCCCCAGGCGCATAAGCATTTTCACCTGGACGATTATCCGTTGCAGGCACAAGCGTCACAATATGCAAGGGCAGGTTCAACTTTGCAATGGCAAAAGTAGCACCTAAAACCGCTGCAGCACCACCCATATCACTCTTCATAAAATCCATTGAGTTAGCTGTAGGTTTCAAACTAAGTCCGCCAGTATCATAAACAATTCCTTTGCCCACCAATACAATAGGCTTAGTGTTAACCGCTTTTGCAGGCTTATATTCAATAATTGTGAAAGTTGGAGGGTCAATTGATCCGCGATTTACGGCTAATAAGCCCCCCATTTTCAAGCTTTCAATTTTAGATTTTCCCAGCACATTAATTTTAACATCAATCGCTGCATACTTTTTCTTTACCTCTTCGCTTAGCTGTTTTGCTGTTAAAAAGGAAAGTGGCTCGTTCACCAAATCACGCGACCATGTTGTTGCCTCGACAATGATGTTAACTTTTTCCAAATTCGCTTGAGAAGAAGTTGTTGTTACTTTTTTTAGATTGACCTTTTCCTTCCTTTCTTCCGAGAGGTATTTTTCAAAACGATAAGAAGCGAGTGATAAACCTTCTGCAACCAATTCAATTGCTAAACCTGATTCACCGACTAATGTCAAATCTTTCGCTAATTTTTTCAGTTGATCATAGACCGCTGCACCTTGTTTTCGCAATTTTTCTTTTGCATCATTTTCAGCGAGGTCGTTCGTTAAAATAACACCTGTAAAAACCCCTGCATTATTGGTGAATACAAGGTTATCATTCTTCAATTCAGCAGCAAAATACGACGCTTCTACTTTACTAAGACTGAGTGATTTTAAAGCCCCTATTTTTTCAATAATGTAGACCTTGTTTTGCGATAAAAATTTAGGATTATATTTTACTTGAATAAACATGTAGTCGATTTTTTTGTAAAGTTATCATTTTTTTAGCAGACCTGCTTCTCGCTTAATTTTTCCACACAAACAATTTTCACTACATCCAAATCAATTGTTACAACCAAAACATCCCTTTTTACGTTATTTAATAGAAGCAAGACATTGCTTTTTAGTATATTTGATATCCATAGATAAAAGACCAATTGATTCGTAGACTTTTATATACCTTTCTTTTGCTGATGATCCCGTTCATTGGTTCGGCGACCCACAACCGTTCGGGGTCGATTACATATATTCATTTATATGGGAATACCTATGAATTTACGGTCACAACCTGTACCAAGACGTCAAGTGAAGCGGATCGTCCCGAATTAGAAATTCGTTATGGTGATGGCACTGTTGACACCTTGCCACGTGCAAGTATAGATGCGATTCCAGAATATGACGTCCAAAAAAATATTTACATTGGTGTTCATACGTTTACCGGACCAGATTCTTACATTATTGAAGTGGAAGATCCGAATCGTAATTCTGAAGTCTTAAATATCACAAATTCGGTTGACAAGGTCTTTTGTATACAGACAGAACTCATCATTTCGCCGTTTATGGGTGCCCCTAATAATTCCCTCATCATTGATGATTGTCCTTGTCCAGAATTTGCTTGTGTAAACGAAATCTATTGTTTTAATCTTGCCGCTTATGATCCGGATGGAGATAGTTTGAGTTATTCCTTAGTCCCTTGTCGAGGTGTTGATTGTCTTGAGATGAGCATTCCCGCGATTTATCGTTATCCGAATGAAGTTGGGGGAGGTGTTATTGAAATTGATCCTGTAACAGGAACCATGTGTTGGGATTCACCTCTCATCCAAGGCACCTATAATATTGCGATCAAAATATCGGAGTATCGAAACGGATTTTATGTTGGATCTGTACTACAAGATATGCAATTTGAGGTCACAACATGCGAACATACTCCTCCAACAATAGAAGAAATAGCAGATACATGTATCTACGCTGGAACATCATTGGACATTCCAATTATCGGAACAGATGCGACCTATGATGTAAGTGTTTATGCAACTGGTTTGGTCTTCCATTTGGATGATAATCCTGCCGTATTTATCGATAGCACGGGGCCATTAACAGCAACGGGGCGTTTTTTATGGGATCCAACATGTGCAGAAGCTTCGAACGATTATTATATCATTACAACTCGTGCGGAAAATCATCACCCAGACATCCAATTAACAGCACTTAGTAGTTTCAAGATTAAAGTCAACATTCCTCCCGTTGAAAATGTATCAGTTGAACCTGCCGGAAATACAATGCTTTTAGACTGGGATCCTGCGCCTTGTGATGGTATTTCCTATTACAATATATACCGGTCAACAGACAGTTCTGACTATACAGAATCGTGTTGCGAACTGGGAACAGCACAGGCGCTGGGATATCAATTAATTGGCAGTGCGACCGAAACAAATTATACCGATAGCAACCCGCTTATAGTCGGCAATGATTATTGCTACATCATTACAGCTGTGAACGCCAAAGGGGTCGAAAGTTGTATTTCAGATCAGATTTGTCAGCACTTAAACTTTGAGATACCTGTGCTAACCCATGTATCGATTTCCATAACAGATGGAGTCATTGGGGAAGATTCTGTTTATTGGTCATATCCTAAGGAATTAAACGAGGCACTCTATCCAGGGCCCTACCATTATCAATTATACCGTAAAACAGGACTTGGCGCAGGTTCAGATGCATTGGTTTATAGCAGTCCTGATCAAGTGAGTATTATCAATCCAGATACGGTCTATTATGATGCATCATTGAACACAGAAAATTTAGCGTACACCTATCGCGTAGAACTTTTCAGTGACGGTCTAAGAGTGGGGAGTTCGGTAAGTGCCTCTTCGATCTTTGTTGAATTGGTACCCAACGACAATGAATTATTTATAACATGGGAAGAATCCATTCCGTGGACGAACACTTCGTATGAGATTTACAAAGAAAATCCAACTGGAAGTGGCGTGTTTGACTTAATCGCCACAACGTCGGAAATAGGCTACACAGACACAGGATTGGTAAATGGAGCTACCTATTGTTATAAAGTGAAAACAATTGGCGGATACACATCAGAGGGAATTGTTAATCCGATTGAAAATTGGTCACAAGAGGCTTGTGGTGTGCCAATTGATTTAACACCACCCTGTGCACCAACTTTATTTATTGATGGTGATTGTACACTAGAGGAAACGTATTTAAATTGGACGAATCCCAATAATTTATGTGCAGATGATGTGACGCGTTATAACTTGTATTATGGTCAATTTTTAGGCGATAGTTTAATCTTTTTAACACAGTTCAGCAGTGATTCAGATACGTCGTTTACCCATAAGGATAGGGGAACCATAGCTGGTTGTTACTACATCACTGCGTTGGACTCAATTCAATATAACAATGAAAGTTTACCGTCGAATATTGTCTGCATAGATAATTGTGATGGCTACTATGAATTACCGAATATTTTCACGCCAAATGGAGATGGTTTGAATGATTTATTTCATCCCTTATTGCCCTTTAAATTCGTTGAGAGTATAGAAATCAATATTGTAAATGTTTGGGGTGTGACTGTTTTCTCCACAACAGATCCTTTTATTTATTGGGACGGGACGGATCAACTCAGTGGTAGACCTTGCACGGATGGTGTCTATTTCTATTCAATTATTGTAAATGAGATTAAGCTCGAAGGGCTTTTACCTAGATCCTTCCAAGGCAATATTCAGCTTGTTAGAGGTCAATAGTGGATTCACACGAACAAATCCATTAATTAATCGTTTATTTCGTAGTAATAAAGTCACTAATTTTGTAGCGATTGAATAAAACAAAACCATGTTTACAGGAATCATAGAAACACTTGCTCGCGTTGAGCGCATTGAAAAAGAAGGAACAAACGTTCACTTTACGTTCTCATGTAATTTTACGAATGAGCTAAAAATTGATCAGAGTGTCGCCCATAACGGAACCTGTTTAACCGTAATCGCTATTGAAGGCTCAAATTATACATTAACAGCCATTGAAGAAACGCTGATTCGCACAAATTTAGGATTGCTTCAAGTTGGAGATGTCGTAAATTTAGAACGTTGCACAAAAGTGGGTTCAAGATTAGATGGGCATATCGTTCAAGGTCATGTAGACACGGTTGGAACATGTGTTGATATGATCAAAATGGATGGCAGTACCGAATTTGTTTTTGAGTATGACTATGATGATGTAACGGTATCCAAAGGTTCTATAACCATCAACGGCGTAAGTTTAACAGTTGTCCAGTCAGAAGACAAATTATTTTCTGTGCATATTATTCCGTATACAATTGAGCATACAAACTTTCATACCTTAAAAAAGGGCAGTAAAGTAAATTTAGAGTTTGATATTATTGGAAAGTACGTGCGTAAAATGATGAATCGTTCTTAAGAATTAGCATTCAATTCCAAAGAACTGCACCTGCCTTGGCTTTCGCGGCAATTACAGTTTAAGTAAGAGTGAAAGTTGAACGCCATTGTAAAAATCATTAGAACCATCAGCTTCTCCAGTAGATTGTATTCCTCTAATATACCTCACCCCAAGATTCAGTTGATCGGCCAATTTATACTCTGCGCCTATGGCCAAGCCCAATTCAAATTTGCGCATAAAATTCGTCGCATCCTCCCCTTTAAGCCTTTCATCTGCAAATAGCTCTCCATCAACATAGACCATAGATCGAATTGTATTACTCAAGAGGAATGAAAATTGTGGACCTACAAATAAAGAAAACTTATTTCCTGCTTTGTATTGATATAGAATTGGCAACGTTAAATAGAGTGGGAACGTGTTGTATTTAGCGACCACCTCCGTAGTAAAAATCGCAAATGGCGTTTTGTTTTGTATTCCTCGATCAGCCAATACAAGCTCCGTTCTGAAATTTAAAAGCTCTGAAAAACCAATATCCATTAGTCCTCCGATATGGAATCCAAAACCATCCCAATCTTCAGGTCCATCTTTCGGGAAAACCGAATAGGTTAGTCCGCCCTTTAGTCCGAACTGCATATCTTGAGCCTTTCCAGCAGTTGTTGTGACAATTAACAATGCAAATACTAATCTTTTCATCAGCTTATATTTAATATAAATTAGGATCACGAAATTCACCTTTACTTTTGAAAATCATTTTAGAAATCGCTAGAAGGTTAAAACCATTGGATAAATTGAATTTTCAACTTAGTTACGCAGCATATGCTCCAATTGCTTTTTAATAGTAAAAGCCTCTATGAGTTTATAAATAACTTTTCGATCATCTTCGGGTAAAAGCTCAACTTGTTTAAACAATCCCAATAATTTAGCATCAGCTATTGCCCCTTCTGCTTTTTGGGCCGTTGTTCCATTAACCAAAAAATCAATTGTGATTCCGAAACACATAGCCATTCGTTTTAAGGCATCTGCATTGGGTAAAACATCTTGGGTTTCATAACGTGTTAATTGCGCTACAGATACGCCAATATTTGACGCTAATCCAGCTTGGGTGAGTCGTTTTTCTTTTCGTAATGTTTGAATGCGTTCGCCTAGTGTCATCTGACTGTTATTTTTCGTCTACAATTTTACGTCAAAAATCCAGAGTAGTTACAGAAAGTAAGATTAAATTAAAGTAAAACCGACGTAACTAAAAAATCCCCTTACCAACGTCGTTAGTAAGGGGATTAAATTATCTTTTAAAACGAATTACCCGTTCAATGCCTCAGCTCCACCAACGATCTCAAGGATTTCGTTTGTAATAGCCGCTTGACGCGCTTTATTGTATTCTAATTTCAATCTTTTATTCAAATCAGAAGCGTTGTCCGTTGCTTTATGCATTGCTGTCATACGCGCTCCATGCTCGCCTGCATATGATTCTAAAAAGATGCTATACAATTGCGTTTTAAGTGTTTTTGGCAATAACTCAGCGACAATCTCTTCTTTCGTTGGTTCAAAAATATAATCCATGTCTGCAACAGCATCCAATTTCATTTCTTGAACAACAGGTAAAAGTTGACTTGTCTTAACAATTTGCGTAGCAACATTAACAGAATGATTGTAAATAATTACCACTTTATCAATTTGTTTAGCAGCATAAGCTGCCATTAATTTTTCAGCAATAGGCGCAGCATTCGCATAAGACAACTCATTCCATAAATTATCTAAATCTTTTGGCAAGTACTCCGAAGTAGCGAACATAGGAGACTTTTTAAAGGCATCCGTTGCTTTTTTACCCAAAGGTACAATTGAAACATTCATTCCCTTGTACTCTTCATTTGCCAAACGAATCGTTTCTTTTAGGATATAGTTATTGAAACCACCACAAAGACCACGGTTTGAAGTCACGGGTAACAAAACAACATTTTTAACCTCTCTATCAGAAGCATAAACATTCTCAGTCCCATCAAGCGCCGAAGACAATCCAGAAAGGATTTCTTGCAATTTTTGAGAGTAAGGCATCATTTTAGTCACAGCATCTTGCGCTCGTTTAAGCTTTGCTGCAGAAACCATCTTCATAGCAGAAGTAATCTGCATAGTTGACGATACCGAAGTGATCCTATTTCTAATTTCTTTTAAGTTAGCCATTCGCTTTGATTTTCAATTAAAGACCCCTTTTCGATTCAACCGGTGAACCAAAAAGAACAAAGTCTGTCTAATTCGAAGACTTTGTTCTTAGGCCTTTTATCTTTTAATCTTATTAATATTTAGAAGCCAATTCGTTTGCTACTTTATCTAAAACTGCCGTTAATTCGTCAGTATATTTTCCAGCAGCAAGCTGACTCATCACATCTTTATGATTTGCATTAAGATAGTTGATGTATTCTTTTTCAAACGCCTTAACTTGGTTTACAGGAACATTTCCTAGAAGACCCTTAGATCCAGCATAAATGATTGCGACTTGATTTTCAACACGGAAAGGATCCCCTTCGTTTTGTTTCAATATCTCAACGTTTCTAATCCCTTTATCTAATACTGACTTAGTAGCAGCATCTAGATCCGAACCGAATTTAGCGAAAGCTTCAAGCTCACGGTATTGTGCTTGATCCAATTTCAAGGTACCAGATACCTTTTTCATTGATTTAATTTGTGCGTTACCACCAACACGAGATACAGAAATACCTACGTTGATCGCTGGACGAACACCTGCGTTAAACAAGTTAGACTCCAAGAAGATCTGACCATCCGTAATTGAAATTACGTTTGTTGGAATATAAGCAGAAACGTCACCCGCTTGTGTTTCGATAATTGGAAGAGCAGTTAAAGAACCACCACCTTTAATCTTACCTACTAATGAAGGCGGTACGTCATTCATTTGACTCGCAATTGTATCATCAGCAATAACTTTTGCAGCACGCTCCAATAATCTTGAGTGCAAATAGAATACATCTCCAGGATAAGCCTCACGTCCCGGTGGTCTTCTTAATAACAAAGAAACCTCACGGTAAGCTACTGCTTGTTTTGATAAATCATCAAATACAATTAGAGCAGGACGACCCGTATCTCTGAAATACTCACCAATTGCAGCGCCAGCGAATGGAGCATAGAATTGAAGTGGAGCAGCATCAGATGCATTTGCAGCAACGATCGTTGTATATGCCATTGCGCCAGCAGCCTCTAACTTAGCAACTAATCCAGCAACCGTAGATGCTTTTTGACCAATTGCTACATAGATACAATAAACAGGTTCACCTTTATCGTAAAATTCTTTTTGGTTGATGATAGTATCAATACAAACTGTTGTTTTACCAGTTTGACGGTCACCAATTACTAACTCACGTTGACCTCTACCAACAGGAATCATAGCGTCAATCGCTTTAATACCAGTTTGAAGTGGTTCTGTTACCGGTTGACGGAAGATAACACCTGGTGCTTTACGCTCAAGTGGCATTTCGAACGTTTCACCTTCGATTGCACCTTTACCATCAATTGGAAGTCCTAGTGTGTTTACAACACGACCAACAATTCCTTCACCTACTTGAATAGAAGCAATTAAACGTAAACGTTTAACTGTGTCGCCTTCTTTAATGTCATTACCTTTTCCAAGCAATACCGCTCCAACGTTGTCTTCTTCAAGGTTAAGAACGATTGCTCTTAAACCTGATTTGAATTCAATCATCTCACCGTACTGAACGCTAGATAATCCATAAATACGCGCAATACCATCTCCTACTTGTAGGACGGTTCCAACTTCTTCTAATTCTGCTTCCGATTTAAATCCCGAGAGTTGCTCTCTTAGGATTGCGGAAACTTCTGCTGGTTTTACATCTGCCATTTTATCTATGATTTAAGATAAAAGAATAAAGAGTTAAGATTGATCTTTTCTCCCTTCTTCTTGATTTTTAATTTAATAAAATATTTTTCAAATTTGATAATTGACTTGCAATTGAAGCGTCAATTTGTTGATCGTCGATACGAACAATAAATCCACCTATTAATGCAGGATCAATTTTTTCAGTTAATTCGATTGTTCCTTCGAAATTAGCTTTAATTTTTGCTTCAATCGTTGCACGTGTTTTGTCGTCCAATTTTGTTGCTGAAATCACGGTCACATCCATAATGTTTTTTGATTTCTTATACAGGTTGATAAATGCGTCTGCTATTTGACGTAAGATATCTTCGCGTGAATTTTTTAAAATCAAATTCATAAAGTCAAGCGAAATTTTTTCCATCTTAGATTCGAAGATCGCACTGAAAATTTCAGTTTTCTTTTTTGAATCTACAATTGGACTGCTCAACAAATTTGAAAACTCCTTTGACTCTTTACACACCGTAGACAATTGCATCATATCAGCCTTTACCTTATCAAGTGAGTTTTGCTCCGTTGAAAGATCTAATAATGCTTGCGCATATCTGTATGCTACTCTTGATACACTCATCTTCTTAGTTTAAGCTAATGTCATTAGCGATTTGTTCTGCCAATGCTTTTTGTTTATCGTCCGAAGCCAATTCACCACGAATAATTTTTTCTGCAATTTCTAAAGACAGCGAAGCAACTTGCGTTTTCAATTCAGTGATTGCCGCGGCTTTCTCTGTATTGATTATTTTTTGAGCCTCAGCAACTAATTTTTGTTGTTGTGCTTTTCCTTCTTCTCTTGATTCCTCGATTAATTTCTTAGCTGTATCAGTCGCATCCTTGATCATTTTATCACGTTCAATACGCGCTTCTTTCAACAAATCCTGATTTTGAGCTTGCATAGCAGCCATTTCAGCTTTTGTTTTTTCAGCCAATTCAATTGCATCCTTAATGCTTTGTTCACGGTCGTTAACGGCAGTTAACATGGGCTTCCAAGCAAATTTCTTCAACATGAAAAGAAGAATAAGGAAAACCAAACCTCCCCAAAATAACTGACCTACTGCTGGTGTAATTAAATCCATTTTTTAAATCTTTATTGTTTAATAAAAATAGTTAAAGAGAGGAAACCAGGCAATCCCTGATTTCCTCATCTTAATTTTCTAACCTTGTAAGAAAGCTACAACGATACCGAAAAGGGCTGCACCCTCTACTAATGCCGCTGCAATAATCATTACAGTTTGAATTTTGCTTGCAAGCTCTGGCTGTCTAGCCATTGCTTCTAAAGCTGATCCACCAATTCTACCGATACCGATTCCGGCTCCGATTACTGCTAAACCTGCTCCAATTGCTGCGATTCCTGTTCCCATTTTACTCTATATTTAATTAAACATTTACAAATTAATGGTGAGCGCTTTCAACAGCTGACCCCACGTACATTGCTGCAAGCATAGTAAAGATATACGCTTGAAGGAATGCGACTAACAACTCTAAGGTTGAGATAAACAATGTCATAGGAACAGATAAACCTGCCCATGCCAAACTTTTATTAACGAAAATGATTGAGATCAAAGAAACCACGATAATGTGACCTGCCGTAATGTTTGCGAACAAACGAATAAGAAGGGCAACTGGCTTAATGAAAATACCTGCAACTTCGATCGGTACTAAAATAAGGTATAATGGTAATTTACCATACCAAGGTAATGAATGTCCTAATGGGTCAAAAATATGCAACCAATACGTTTTTTTTGAATTCATCATTTGAATTACAAAAGTAATTGTTGCTAGTAATAAAGTAATAGAAATACTACCTGTCATGTTTGGATTAGACAAGAAAGGAATTAATCCTAATAAGTTTCCGAAGAAAATAAAGAAAAACAAGGTTAATAAATACGGTGTAAAACGTTTGTATTTATCTCCTTCAATATTTTCTTTTGCGATATCTTGAACGAATACGATCCCTGGCTCAGTCCATTTTGCAATTCCTGATGGAGCTACCGGCTTGCCGCCTTTGTATTTTTTAGCTGCAGCAATAAAAACAAACAGTAGAATTCCAGCAACAATAAACAAGGCTACAACGTTTTTAGTAATTGAAAAGTCCATTGTGATTTTGTGTGCATTGTAAGGATGATGATCACCATCAAAACCACTTACTGCTGTTTGCCCTGCTTCTAATTGATAAATTTTATCGTGAATCTTAACGAAATTCATTCCATTTTTAGAAACAACATGATGACCTTCATCATCATGGTGAAATTCGGAAGACATAAACGTTACTAAGCCGTTTTCCGTCCAAAGAATAACTGGTAAAGGAATTGTAAACCCGTCAGTTAAATGAATTTCGTGATTATCTAATGCATGATGAATAGCATGTTCGGCAGCACTAAACTCCTTTTCAACTTTTTCTTCAATTGCTTCTGGACCATGGTCATTTGCATTCGCAAGATTAGTCACTGTAAGCAACAAACCAAAAAAGATAATTCTAACGTAATTTTTCATGTCTAAAATGATTCAAACAGAACCTGCCTTTAAAATTTGCGACAAAGGTATTTATAAAAAAGTAAAGGAGAAACAAATTTTAACTGATTTTTCAGTTTTTTTCATTTTTATAAGTCGAATTGTTAAGCATTTGAATTAAAATGCGGATTTCGAGGAAGAGGAAAATGAAAAAGACGACAAAAAATTGATGTAAAAATGGATAAGTCAAGTCGTTTTTAGGAAAAAGCCATTGGCTCAGGAAAATAAGTGTCATTAACATTTTGACTGAAACAAAAAGCATGTAGGTCTTCACCACAGAGGTTTCATCCTTTCGGTATCGTTGATAAATCAGCATAAATCCGATTAAAGTAACAGGAAAAAGAAAGGCGTAGATCATCCACGGCTTTGTCAATTGGTAGATTTCCGGCAAGACCTTATGGACAAGAAGTACATGGGCACAAGCGATAAGTACTGTAAATAAAGTAAAAGAAAGTAATTGTTTTCGCAAGAAGGGGTTATTCGTTATCATCTGATAATTTTTGTGCTTCTCGAATGAAAATGAAGAGTGACGCACCAAGTCCAAGCAACGTAAAGATAATTGTCCACACTTTGGTTTCACTGCCGAGATAATTGTCTAAGGCAGATCCTCCCCATGCTCCTCCGCCAATAGCAACTGCCATTTGAATGGCCATCCCTGAAAATTTCAAGAGTGTATTTTTCTTTTGATCAGCCACTTTTTATTAATTACGTGCTATTCAGAATTCAATTAATAGACTATTTCAGAATCCACCTTATTCGTTTCTTTCTTGGAGGCGATAAGGGGCACTTCTTCTTTTTCTTTATAATTACACACACCGCTAAACGAACACCCCACTTCCATACCGATTTGGTTGGTTGTAATCGTTCCTGTAATCACTGCAGTTGCTTTTATATTCAATAATCCATCTACGACTAGGTTTCCTTCGAACTTTCCTTCGATATCCGCATTGGAACATTTTACCTCCCCTTCAATTCTACCTGTAGGACCAATGACTAATTTACCTAACGTATCTAAAGAACCGATAAGGACGCCATCAATACGAAAATTACTATCGCCTTTAATATCTCCTTTAATATGTGTGCCCTCAACAATCCGATTTAATTTATCGGGAGAATTTGTAGTATCTACTTTCCCATTACCTCCTTTAAACATATTTTTTAAAATTTGATGTTCAACAAATGTACAAAAAAGGTTTGAGTGAAAAAGCAAGTTATTCTTCGTGTAGTAAATTAATGTAATCCCTTAGAACATTACGTGAATATATCAGGTTTTACGCTCCAACTTCACCAATTCTATTCGTGAATCAGAGACTTCGAGCACCGTTACGATCAATTTTTCTGTTTCAAAGGACTGGTCTTTCAGAGGGATTTCCTCCAATTCAGAAAATATAAACCCTGCTAATGTTTCGTATTGATCACTTATTTGAATGGGTAATTCGTGGTGATGAACTAAGTGATCAATTTCCGTTCTACCCGAGAAAAGGAATGTGTTTTCGTCTAATTGTTTATCTATAATTACCGCGCGATCATGCTCATCTTGGATCTCGCCGAAAATCTCTTCAATGATATCCTCAACCGTGATCACTCCTGAAGTGCCTCCAAATTCATCCACCACAACAACAATATTACGTTTGGTTTTTGAAAATTGTTCGAGCAACTCTTTTGCCATTATAGCCTCAGGCACCACACCAATTGGCATCATTGCATTTTTGATGAATTCGGGTTTACTAAAAAGCTCATAGGCATGCACATAACCAATGATATTGTCAATACTATCGCGATAAATGAGAATTTTAGACAAACCACTATCTATAAACTTTTGCCTCAGTACGGCGATATCATCTTCGATATTACAGGCAACCAAATCGGTACGCGGAACCATGCAATCTCGCGCCTTTATTTTTGGAAATTCAAGCGCATTGTTTAAAATTTGAATTTCATTATCCATGTGTGCATCTTCTTCGATACGATCACTTAAATCACGCACATAATGATCCAAATCAACTTTTGTGAACACTTGCTGCGAATCCTTAATGTCCGATTTCATGATCCTCAAAAATAAATTTGAGAAGCCCATAACGACAAGCGTTGGGATATAAAAACCCCAATAAACGATCAAAAGGGGAATGGCACCAACCGACAAGATTCCGTTTGGATTAATGCGAAAAACAGCTTTTGGCAAAAATTCGGCGGTGACCAAGACTATGAGTGTCGAAATAACGGTTTGTAAGACTAAAATCACGGCATTATTCCCTGCACCAACCAATGAAGAAAGAGGTGGGTCGAGTAAAATAGCCATGTAAATGCCATACACAACTAAGGAAACATTATTACCCAAGAGCATGGCACTGATAAAATTTGCAGTATTTTTTACGAAGTAAGCTAAAATACGGCCTGAAGCAGTCCCCCTATTTTTATCAAGTTCAATTTTGAGGCGATTGGCTGAAACGAAAGCGATTTCCATTCCGGAAAAAAATGCGGAGCAGAGCAAGGTTATTCCTATGACGACCAACAAGGTCTGGGGTTCGGGGTCCATTTAGTAGTTTAAATCTAACGAATATAATGAATTATTCTAAATTTCCTATGTTTTTAAAAACTGATTCATCTGAAAATCAACACCTACAAGATACTATAAGTTTATTTAATTTACAAACATTAAATCTTCCTCTACAAAACAAATCAGGGTGTAAAGATAGTTTACTTTTTTTCTTCTTTGAGATCAAAGCCAATATCATTTCGATAATAGGCCTTGTCAAAATTGATTTTTTGTACGTTATCGTAAGAAGTTCGTAGGGCGGCAGACATACTTTTCCCATAGGACGTAACGGCTAAAACCCTTCCACCTGCTGAAAGAACAGTTGGTCCATCTTTTTTTGTTCCCGCGTGAAAAACAATAGAATCATGAATGCCGTTCAATCCTGTGATGATTTTTTCTTTTTCGTATGCATCAGGATATCCACCGGAAACCATCATGACAGTAGCGGCCGTTCGGTCGTCAAATTCAACATCACGTTCAGACAAGGTTCGCGTTGCAACACCTTCAAATAATTCCAAGATATCCGACTTTAGGCGAGGTATAACAACTTCCGTTTCCGGGTCGCCCATCCGACAATTATATTCAATAACGAAAGGATCATTTTTAACGTTGATTATGCCAAAGAAAATAAAACCTTGGTAATCGATATTATCCTTGTGCAGCCCTTTGATCGTTGGAATAATCACTTGATTTTCGATTTTATCCATGAAGGCTTGATCAGCGAAGGGAACTGGAGAAATAGCACCCATTCCACCAGTATTAAGACCTGTATCACCTTCACCAATACGCTTATAATCTTTCGCTTCTGGCAGTTTCTTATAGGATCTTCCGTCGGTTACAACAAAGACCGATAATTCAATTCCGTCCAAAAACTCTTCAATCACAACGCTTGACGAAGCCTCACCAAATTTTGCATCTGCTAGCATGCTTGAAAGCTCAGACTTTGCTTCTTCAAGGTTTTTCAAAATTACAACTCCTTTTCCTGCTGCAAGTCCGTCTGCTTTGAGGACGTAGGGAGATTTAAGGGTATCTAGAAAAGTATATCCATTTTCGAGTGTGTCTTTAGTAAATGTTTGATAACGCGCCGTAGGAATATTGTGACGCTTCATGAATCGCTTCGAAAAATCCTTACTTCCTTCTAATTGCGCCGCCTCTTTATTTGGACCGATAATCGCAATATGTTTGATCTCTTCTGTCGCTAAAAAATAATCATGAATACCTAGGACAAGGGGGAGTTCGGGACCGACCATCACCGTATCGATTTTTTCTTTAAGGCAAAATTCTTTAATGCCTTCAAAATCATCAACTGCAAGATCAACATTAGTCCCTTCTTGCGCTGTACCAGCATTCCCAGGAGCAATAAAGAGCTTGTCGATTTGAGAACTTTGTGCAATTTTCCAAGCAAAAGCATGCTCTCTTCCACCCGATCCTAATATCAATACATTCATTCTAACATCTTTTTTGCAAAGTTAGGGATTGAGACGGGTAAACCGGGAGAATCTTTTCAACAATTGGATTTATTTTTAAAAAAGAAGCCTTTCAAAGTTGTATGATTCTATTCCTTTGAGATTGAATATTTTCTTATCGGCAGACACAGTTATTTGTAGTTCTGTCTCATAGTGAAACGAGAAGTGTCAGAATTATTCAGGACTTAAAAACGCCCAATCTTTGATCGGTTCAAAACGTTTCCACGATTCCTTCACCGAAGGATGTGTTAAGACAGAAGCGACATCTACCTCAGGTAAATGGGCTTCACCAAGTCCATTCTTAACAAAGATCAAATTAAACCCAAGATCATTCGCTCCCACTAAGCGATAGCCTTTCTTTTTTGCCATCTTAACCATTGCAATGGGAGATGCACCATGATAAACAGGATGTTTTCCAGGAAAGAAATAATTGGGATCATAGGGAACAACAATATCCTGCATACCAAATTCGACATGCGTTTCAATGATTACAACATTTGGAGAAACGGCTTCTAGGGCTTTCCAAACCCAATAATCATTCCCGTCAATATCTATTGAAAGAACGTCAATATCGCCTTTTAATCCCGCTTCAGTGACCAATTCGTTAATATTTTCGGCCGTAACTTTTGTACATTTAAATGTTGGCGGATACATCCAAGGATGCGGATATTTACTATAAAAACGTCTTCCTCTTTTGACGCTAATTGGGTTACCGTCCAAAAAAAGACCGTGGTAGCCGAAATTGAAGACTAAATTTGCACAATTGCTATTTATGCCGTCATCCGAACCAATTTCTACAAATGTTTTATTTTGCATACCAATTGCAGCCAAAATCAATAAAATTTTTCCGTCCTCTTCGTATTGCGAAAAAACGCGATACCCTGCATCCTTGAGTGGTGGCAATTCATTTTTCGAAGCCCAACGTAAATATTTTACGAAAAGCTGACGTTGTCCAATCTGAACAGCCGGTGAAAACCGATCTCTAACCTTTAAGATATAAAACCTACTTTTCAAAAAATCTTTAAATCTTCCCATACTTTTCTATTCATTCAATAGCCAATCCACTTCTTTCTCCCAATTCGATTTGACATCAATCAGTTCTTTATTATAAATCACTCGTTCGGGCATCCGTTGTTCCTTTAAATCCCCAGTCGTCCATTCCCCATCTCCATTCTCATCTAAAATTAAACGAACCTGATATTTACCCGGCGGAAGGTCTTCAAAAATAAGTTGATTATTGAAATTCTGCTCCGCTATGACCTCATTTTTTGTATTTAACAACTGCACTAAGACAGGTATCTTAAATGCAGAATCGATATTCAGCATCAACGTTCCATAATAATCTTCTTTCAAAAACTCAATTGAAATCCAGTCCTTTATGGGATTGGACTCTTTATAAAAGGATTGGACGGCTCCTGAATCAATGCTTATCAAGGCAGTAGCTGCGTCAATTTGGTCGAATAAAATAGTTCTACAATTTACAATCTTGAAGCTTGCCTTTTCTAGCTCAACTGAGTCCTTCGTGAAACAATGAATCCCATTTGGATCTATAGCTCCAATGGGTTCAGAACAACGAATCCGCAGACTGTCTTTTGGTACTAATTTCTTTCCCTCAAGATTTGTAGTAAACGAAAGAGAAGAAATTGATTTCCCTGTTGGCATGCCTTTATACAAGGGCTTAATCGTATCCATCTCTTCATTGAAGTTTGTTATAAATTCCATTTTCGGCGTGGGGTTTTCTCCTAACCAAAAAACCAACGAATCCTGACTACCTGTTCTTTCTTGGATCATCTCACCGCTTGACCTGACTGAAAAGTCCAAAACCGATTGATTAAAAATGAATGTCAATTTACCCGGATATTCAAATTTAGAACGGATCATTTTAACCACCGCTGCATTTTCCTGAAAGGCCAGCATACTTATTCTTTGGGTTGAATCATTGATTTGTAGTACCCCTTCAGGCATAAAAGCAAGATCTTCATTCGGATCTAAGCGAAGGTTTTTATTTACATCCTTGATGGCGTAGATATGATAAACACCTTCCTTTAAATAATTCAACTTAAAGTCGCCTCCACTGTTGGTTTGGGTAATATAAATAGGCCGATCCAAGAATGGAATTGAATCAATTTGACTCGTTGTGTTTGTGGAAAAAAGACCAATTAAATAGCCCTCAACAGCTTTGTTTGTAAAAGCATCCCTTACGGATCCTGCAAGCGTCAATGAATCAATATAATCTCCAGTTGAGAAGACATATTGAAAAATTGAATCATTTTTTTCGGTGATATCCGTAATGGCATGATTAAAACTAATCGAGTAGGTTGTATTCGACGTCAGCGTATCGGCAAAATCAATAATCAACTTCTTGTTCTTTACAATATAAGTTGGTTTAGTTGCAAGCTGCGGAGTGATTAAAATATTGTCAGCTGGTTTATTGAGTGCTATATATTCGGTAAACTTTATTTCAATCCGACTTCCGCTAAAATTAGTTTGACCGTTGATGGGATATGTTCCAACACTGTCAATACGCGGCGCATAATTATCTTTTTCACCTCCTTGAAGCGGATTGATTTGTGCGCATGCCGAGAGCCAAAAGGCGACCGACAAGACCAAAAAATAGGCTGACCACTTCAATTGATTACTCCTCATAAATCTGCAATGATTTCAGCTATTTGTTCAAGATATTTTTGATCAATATGATCAAAATCAGCTAATAAATGACTGTCTACGTCTAAGACAGAACGAACAATCCCTTCTTTTATTATCGGCACTACTATTTCTGATTTACTAGCAGAACTGCATGCAATATGACCTGGAAATAAATCTACATCAAGCACCAATTGCGTTGATTTGGATTGCCAAGCAGTTCCACAAACACCTCTACCCATTGCTATTCGAGTACAAGCAATATCTCCTTGAAAGGGTCCCAAAACTAATTCATCTTCCTTTACAAAATAAAACCCGACCCAAAAAAAACCAAACGTTTGACGAAGTGCCGCTGCAACATTGGCACAATTAGCAACCAAATCTACCTCATCCGATACTAAACTTTTCAATTGAGGTATCAGGGCAAGGTAACGCTCTTCTTTTGAACCGTGATGTTGAATTAATTCTTCAGCCATTGAATAAATTTGCTCAAAAATAGCCTTTTTGTATTGAATAAGACGCTACTTCTCCCAAAATTAGATCCACTTTCAGTGATCCGAAGTATAGAATAAATCTGCAGAAATACCATCCGCGATAAAGCGACCCTTTGGTGTCAGCGTGATAACCTCATTGGTCATAACTAGAGCACCCTCCTTTATATAAGTCAGTAGGGTGGGCTTCATATCATTGGTCATTTCCGAAGAAATTTGGGACAACTCAAGCAGATTGACACCCCACTTCGTTCGCAATCGCGTTAAAATATAATCATTAAACCGATCCTGCACACTCAGCTTTTCCACCTCATAAAACGCTTTCCCGTTTTCAATCGCCTTTTGGTACTGCGTATTATTCGCAATATTCCATCCGCGTTCTACACCGTTATAGGAATGTGCGGACGGCCCAATGCCTAAATAGTTTTCACCCAACCAATAGGCCGAATTATGTTTAGAAATATATCCTTGCTTTGCGAAATTAGAAATTTCATATTGCTCCATGCCCAACTGATGCGTATAATCAATCAGGAACTGAAATTGTTTAATACTCTCATCATCTGCAAATGGTTTGAGTATTCCTTTTTTTTGCCAATTTCCAAAGACTGTATTCTCCTCAATCGTTAAACAATAGGCAGAAAGATGAGGTATATTTAATTGATTCATGCGGGTCAACTCCTTTTCCCACGATTGCAGTGTAGAGCCCGGTACACCATAAATAAGATCGATCGTCAAATTGTCAAAACCTATATCTTGCGCCATTTGTACGGCTGTATTTGCTTGTTTAGAAGAATGTGCTCGATTCATAAACTGGAGAACATCATCATTAAAGGATTGAATTCCAATACTCAAGCGATTAATACCCAAAGCACGATATCCTTTCAATTTTTCAAGCGTAAGGTCATCAGGATTACACTCTAATGTTATTTCTGCTTTAGCGTCAATTTGATGTGTAGTATGAAGCGTATTAAGCATGCTTTCAAGTAAATCAAGCTCAATAACACTGGGCGTTCCTCCACCAAAGTAAATGGTTTTCACCCTTTGATCATCTAAGAAGTCCTTTCTTAAGAGAAGCTCATGATTCATGGCTTCGATTAGATGACTGCGATTTTTCAATTGAACGGAAAAATGGAAATCACAGTAATGGCATTTGACCTTACAAAAAGGTACATGCAGATATATTCCAGCCATTGCTTTTATTTAATTCGCGTATTCTTCAGCTGTTGGCGTTTTAAAATAAGCAGATTTCAAATCAATATATCCAATACTATTTGTTTGAAAATTACGAATAGAAGCGTGTTGTAAAACCATATCTTCGGAATACCATAGGATAATGAATACGGCATCATCCATTAATATTTTTTCGGCCTCACCGAAGAATTGATTGGCCTCGAGTGGATCTTTAGCTCTCACACCTGCTTCGTATAGCTCATCAAATTTTGAGTTTTTGTAACGCGAACTATTGAGGTAAGATGGTTCGTTTTTCGAAGAGGGTACCACTTTTCCGTATGCATTTGATAAAAAAGCCTCTGCACTCGGATAATCACCTATCCAATTTGTTCGGAAGATATCGGCTGACCCTTTCGCTTTATTCTCTAGGAGTTCATTAAATTCGATCGCTTCGATATCAATATTAATATTGAGTACAGATCTCAATTGAGATTGAATTTCGGAAGCAATGAGATAATCTGTGCTTCCTGCTTTAAATTGCATTTCAAGAGATGGAAAATTTTTCCCTTCGGGATAACCCGCTTCTGCCAATAATTCTTTTGCTCTTTGCGGATTGTAGACATATGAAATATCTTCGATACCTTCAAAATCATAATCATTAAAGATTTTAGGAAGTGGAGGTGTGATTCCGAATTTACCAATTTCGTAAGCCTGATTTTTCAAGATTTTTTCCACCAATTTTTGCCTGTTTATTGCAAAATTGAGCGCTTGTCGCACTTTTTTATTCTTTAAAATTGGCGTCTCCATATTCATTTCCAAATAAACTGTTGTTAATTCGGGCTCGCTTTTAAGAATATACTTTGGTGGCTTACTGTCAAAATCTCCAATTCGTTCTTCCAAAACTTCTGAAATTTTTGTAATGGGAACAGAGCTTAAAAACGTCAAATGTCCATCCCAAAATAAATCCATTTCTTCATCCGCATCTTCATAGTATTCGAAAATAACACTGTCCAAATAAGGCAATTGATTTCCCTCTTCATTAAGTCCATAATAGGCTGTATTCTTTGCTAACTTGATAAGTTCTGAATTTGAGTTCTTGATATCGTATAGAAACGGACCTGTGCCTACCAACTGATATTCTGCATGTTCGACTGCTTCACGTGCAACAATACATCCATAACCACTAGCTAATTTTTGGATAAATGCTAAACTTGGTTCCTTCAGTTTTATCTCAATTAATTGCCCATTAGACTTTATACCAGCAATCGAATCAGCTTTACCATCATGAAATTCATTCCCTCCTACGATTGTGTTCTTAAACACAGCATACGCACTATTGGTTTGTTTCGAATCATAAATTTGCTCGAAAGAATAGATGATATCTTCTGTTGTGAGCAAACGTCCTTTACTGTTTTCAAAGCAAGCATTATCGTGAAAATAAACATTGTCACGTATGTTAAAGGAATAGGTTAATCCGTCTTCCGAAACAGACCAATCCGAAGCCAAGCCAGGTTCAACCTCTAGTGTTTTTGAATTATACTTAACAAGACCTTCGAAAATTTGCAAATAAATTTGGGAGTCTTCCAGTTTTTGAATCTCATTAAGCTGAATAACTTTAAAATAGCTCGAGATCGACATGCGGAATACACCCCCATATCGGTTTTCTACAATTATCTGATCAGTTGATTCCTGATCGTTAGCTTGTCCTCCGCAACTCGCGAGCACAGCCATTAGGGCAAAAAAGAGAATTTTATTCGTTCTTATCATTGTTGTCTTAAAATCGCATTTACTATGTCTCCTTCAAATATAACCGATTTTTTTTAAGATAGTTATATATCATCATGAAAATCGATCCGTCGTAAATTTAAAGTAGTTAATCCAAAAAAATAGCCTTTTTAACTTGTTTATTTCAAAGGTAAACTTTATTATTGCAGTTAATTACGGACATTAATGCCTGATTATATAATGCAACTGAAAAATAAAATATTGTTTTTGTTGGTATTTCTTGGAGGAAGTTTTGCTGCACACGCTGACTTATCCTTGGAAGGACACTACCAAGGAAAGAACTTATACGTCCAAAACCCAGAGGACGAAGACGGATTTGGATTTTGTGTAACAAAAGCCACAGTGAACGGTGACCCTATCGTTGATGGATTGCAATCGAGCGCTTTTGAAATTGATTTTTCGCAGTTTGGGCTTAAAATTGGTGACCCTGTTTTTATCGTACTTGAACATGGATTAGGCTGTAAGCCAAAAGTACTTAATCAAGAAGTTTTGCTGCCGAAGAGCACATTTGAAGTGGAATCAATTTCATGTACTCCTGATGGAAAACTCTTATGGACGACTAGTGGTGAGTCGGGTAAGTTACCGTTTGTTATTGAACAATACAGATGGAACAAATGGGTTGTAATTGGGGAAGTTGACGGAACTGGAGATGCCAAAACAAATGAATACACTTTTAATGTTTCACCTCATTCAGGCGAAAACAAAGTACGTGTCGTGCAAACTGACCATACGGGCAAGAAACGACCTTCAGACGCCGTTACCTTTACAAACACCTCTATTTTGGAGCCTGAAGTAAACCCTAAAAAAGTTAGTAAATCAATTACGTTTACATCTGGGAATACCCCGATTGAAACGAAATATGAAATTTATGACGCCTACGGAAATATTGTAAAGAAAGGTGTCGGATCAGAAGTAGATTGTTCAAACCTTAAAAAGGGAGCCTACTACATTAATTACGACAATAAAAACGAGAAATTTATTAAGACTTAAAACACAGCTTAATTAACGATACCAAATCCGTCCTTGCTGCAAAGCTTTGACGGATTTTTTTTATTCAACTTATGATGAGATTAGAACATATTGGAATAGCGGTTAAAAACTTAGACGATTCGAATGAATTATTTGCGGCGCTTTTTGGTGAAGCACATTATAAAGTTGAGGGTGTTGAATCGGAAGGTGTGCTCACCTCGTTCTTTAAATCTGGAGGTGTTAAAATTGAACTACTTGAAGCCAGCAATGAAACAAGTGCAATCGCAAAGTTTATTGACAAAAAGGGAGAAGGCATTCATCACCTTGCATTTGAGGTGGATGATATTGAACACGAAATTAAGCGCTTGACTGAACTTGGTTTCACATTGATACACACCGTGCCAAAAGATGGTGCAGACAATAAGCGGATTGCCTTTTTACACCCTAAGTCGACGAACAGTGTGCTGATCGAACTATGCCAAGAGAAAAGTTAGACTTTTAGCAAGATACGGAAAGTCGTTCCCACTCCGATTTCTGATTTATATACAAACACCTTTCCTTTGTGAAAATCTTCAACTATTCGTTTCACCAGCGATAAACCAAGTCCCCACCCTCTTTTCTTGGTTGTGAAACCTGGTTGAAAAACTGTTTTAATTTTATTGGAAGGAATTCCTTTTCCATTGTCTTCGATATCGATCTGAACAAGGTCCTCAATTTGGTGAATTCTGAATATGATTCTACCTGAACCATCCATTGCATCAACGGCGTTTTTAGCTATATTTTCAATGACCCACTCAATAAGAGATTGATTAACCATTGCGGTTATTTCTGTTTTGTCGGGATCAAATTCTAAGCTAATTTTAGATGAAATTCGCTTGCGTAAATAATCGATAATGCCTTCCAAAACAGTGACCATATTTGCTTCTTCGAGCACTGCTTCGGAGCCAATTTTAGAAAAGCGATTCGTGACTGTATTTAAACGCTCAATGTCCTTATCAATTTCAATCGTAATGGATTGATCCACACCTTGCGCTTCGAGTAATTGATTCCATGCCATTAGTGACGATATTGGAGTGCCCAATTGATGCGCCGTCTCTTTCGCCATTCCTACCCAAACTTGGTCTTGCTCTGCTTTTCGAAAGGTGCTAAAAACGAGGTAGGCAATCAACACAAATAATCCAATTATAAAAAATTGGACAAAAGGAAAATATTTCATTTGAGTAATTTCGGGTGAGTATTCAAAGAAAATAACACCCTCACTTTTCGAATTAAGCTTAACGACGATTGAATCGTTTTGGCTCGCTAGTCTTTTTATGATTTCCTCCGAATTCGTCGAGTCATATTCGTCCATATTCGTGGCGATCACTTCTCTGGAAAATTTATCAATGAAGAGGACAGGGACAAGGTTTTCATTATCGATTAACTCATTCGTAAATGCTTGATTGAGTGAATCTCTATTTCGCTCCAATTCTTCTAATTTTAGGGTGCGGTAATAAATCGAATCGAAATAAAAAATCTTTTGTTTTTCCCCGTCGTAAATATCCATTTCAATCGGCTCTCGTGTAGCGCTCCAAAAAGAAATAAACGATTTTAGACTATCCGTTTTTACGGCTTTAAAAACCGAATCTTGTTTTGATAAATTGAGATTAGAGAATTCAGATTCGACGCGTTTACGGATGGTTTCATCTAAGTTACCAAGATTGTAGCTATCAATGATATTCTCTTCCATGTCTGTGACAATAGCAGGAATACCTGTATTTCGCTTCACGATCTCCAAGGCAAAGGTATAATCCTCCATATCCTTGTTTAGCTCTTCAGTTGCCAGGGACCAAATCTTAACCTTTTGACGATCGCGTTCTTGCAATTCGGTGATGGTCGAAGATAATTCGTTAAATGCTTTATTTGTAAGATTAACGAGTTCTGATTTTCGTTTGATTGCATCAGCCCATTGCTGAACGCGATCCACCTCTTTATCCTGAACTTTTTGAACGATTTGATTAGAAAACCACAAAGAAGCAGCAACCATCAAAATAGCGATTCCGATTAGGACTAATTTCCAACGTTGTTTTTTGTGGTATAGATTCATGGCCATGCAGATAGTAAACGCAGAAAGGTACAAATTATTCTATAAGTCCTCCTCGTATTGAATGTCTTCATTATCCTTTTCGGCTTCCTCTTTTAATTTGTCGAAAAAGGAAGATGAACGTGTCTTGTTTTTTGTTTTGCGCTTTGTTGAATCACTTTGCTCCTCTTCAATGTCGGTATCATAATAAATAAACTCTACCTCTTTTGAATTGTTCGTATTCATCTGTTTCACAGTTGAATCTTTTTGGAATAAACCAAACTCTGACTTCAACATGGATTTCATGTTTTGTTTTTCGAGGGTGATCGATTCTTTCAAATCGTTTTTACGTTCATCCGAATCCAAGGAGAAAATGGGCTCGTCAATCGTTCCAGACATGGTCATATAGATCACAATACCCAATCCATCATCAACCACTTTGCCAAATTCCGTGTACTCCGGTTTAGACTTAAGTTGATTAAATCGGAAGCTAAAATGATATTCAATACGGTTATCAAAATCGTGCCAACCGAATAATTCGACATCTAAGGCATTTGATTTAATTGTCATTTTTGGAATAGTGATTCGGCGGTCTTTGATCTCGATTTGATTGCGCAATTCTGAGAATTTAAGGTGCATTAATTTATCCTCAAAACGATCGATATGATTATTTAGCATCAATTTGAGCGCTTTATTACTGCGCATATAATCCGTAATGGCCTTCATGGTCTCAAGATTATTCAATTCACCATTGATGATTCGGATATTGGAGAGGGCAAAAATTTGTTCCTCTACAATTGAAAAATAAGGATTAAACAAGAGCAAGAAATCAACCTCTCCATCAACAATACCCGACAAGTGTTGATCCGTAATTGACTCTTGCTGGAAATTGTCCCATTCCGCAAAAAGAGCTTTAACATTGATGCCTTGAAACTTCACAGTGCCATCCACGGTATTTCCATTAGACAAACGGTTTTCTAAAATTAATTTACCGGAGACATCACCTCCTAGTGTTTTCATGGCTAATTGATTGACAGTTACTCTTCGATTCGCTAATAAAAACTGGGCTGTAATGTCTTTAAAATTATGTTTATCCCAATCAAAATTTTTGACGCGTAGCTCCAAGTTTAAATTAAGGTCGGCAGGCAATTCGAATTGGGTCGGAGGTCCTTCTCGTTCTTTGTTAGATGGTCCTAAAAATTCATTTAAATCTAAATTTTCAGATTCCATTGTTGCGATCATGGCTAAATTCCCTGACCCCTCAATATAACCAACTAGATTTTTAAGTGCACCATTAAAACGCAGGTCAGATTTTTTAATTTGTATCACAAAATCTTTTATGGCTGCATCCTTTTCTTTAATGACCATTTCTCCACTTATACTTTTAAATTTCGTAGTACTTCCTGTCGCTTTAAAAAATACCTGCTTCAAATTTAGTGTTCCGTTAGACGATAGGATTTGGAATTTATCTTTCCGGTATTCTGGATCAAAAAACCGAATTGACGTCTTCATATTTAATTGCACGTTTCCACCTAATTCTTCAACTCCACGCAATCCAAAGAAGGTGTGAAAAGCACCCAAATCAACGTCGCCATTCGCATTTGTTGTCAGCAAAGGTTGCGCAAAATCTGTTATTTGAGCCGTGCCTTTCAGATGGCTGTTCAATAATTTGAGTTGGAAATTTTTTAAATCGACTTTTTCGTCTCTCGTCTCATATGCATTGCAATAATTTCCTAAGACATTGATGTCGTAGATCATTAATTTACTTTGGTTTTCTGTTAGTTGCGCTTTCTGAAGCGAAAAATCTGCTGTTATAGAAGGCATTTCTGTTCGCAAGAGCGGACCTTCTATTTTTGCTTGAAAATTAACGATCCCGGCACCTGTATACTGTTTTTCTTTTCCGGCCTCCTCTGGCAAAATGCTTTCCACGACCTGGCTAACTTGTATATTTTGACCTGTTATATCTAAATTAATGGTGGCTGAATCAATTGCCCCTGTGATCTTAAAATTCATTTCATCAAGGCTCAAATCACCCTTATTAAATTGATAGGATTGGTTCAAGGTGTTGATATCAAGGCCTAACTCTACATGTGCAGATTTATCGGAAATAAGTGTCAATGAATTACTTTTAATGCGATTGACTTGAAGATCTCCTTCAGCTTTTAATTGATAGGCCGTAGCTGCAAAATCACCCTTGATGCGGGCGTCCTCAATCCTAATTTCATAATCCTGTTTGGTCGATTGATTATAAAGTGCAAAATCAAGCCGCTGCACTTTTAATAATTCAATTAAAAATTTAAAATTGCCATCTGTCTCAACCGTATCCTCTGATTCTTTTAAAATGGCATAGTTCACATCTCCACTTTCGGTTGTTTTCAAATTGAGCTGACCATCATTGATACTGACACGCTTTACCTTATAATCTCCACTCACAACATCCAATAAATTAAAATGAAAGTACAAGTGCTCTGCAAAGAGTAAAGTATCATTGCTGCGTGTTGTTTCAAAAGCATCCGCAATAAAAATATTTTCAAATTCGATTGAAGCATTCGGGAAATCATGGAAAATTGATACTTCCATTTCATTGACTTCGACATTTGTTTTCAAATAGTGATTGAGTTCATCAATCGCATATTGATTGATGTCGTCTTCGTAAATGTGCAAAATAACCGTCACCAAGGTGACGAAAAATAAGGATATAAAAAAGATCCAAAAGCAGATCCTTTGCAGTATTTTCCACACCCGTTTGAATTGACTCATCTCTTAATTCCTGTCCTCAGAAAATATTTGTGATTTATTTTGCGAAAGTTACACTGATAATAGCGTGAAATCACGCGGATGTTACGCTATTTTTCAACCCTCAATCGTTAGTATTGTTTGAAAATTGCTAGACAGAAACGTGGGGTTTCTATTCACTCAAAACAGAACCACAAAAAAAGCCGCAATCTCCATTCGGAAATGCGGCTCTTAAATTCAATTAACGGGTTAGAACGATTTGTTCAAGGCATTGATTCCTTCTTCAAGTTTATCATCAATCAATTCTTGATTTTCTCCAACCACATCCTTCAAGGTGTCCAATGCTTTATTTAACATAGAGCTTGAATCCTTCAGTTGCTCAGTTGCCTCTTGAACGCCTTGTTGAAGTAAATTGTTCATCATATTGTTAGCACCTTCAACTTCAGATGGTGTAACTGTTTCAGCTGGTTTCTCTTCTCCACCGCATGCAGTCATAGCTAAAGTGGCACCAGTAAATAGGATTAGTGCAAATTTTTTCATTCTATTTTGTTTTAATTTTACCCAAATGTATAAAAAACTTTAATTTTTCCCTTATAATTTCTAATCCCGATCTATTCTTACTAAATTTGGTACAACAAATATTTTTATTCATTTAAACTATACTATAATGGCTTTTGAATTACCATCATTACCATATGCGTACAACGCACTCGAACCAAATATTGACGCTCAAACCATGGAAATACACCATGGAAAGCATCACCAAGGGTATACAAACAACCTAAATGCTGCAATCGAAGGAACAGATTTAGCTGGACAAACAATTGAATCAATTTTAGCGAATTGTATCGATACACCAGCTGTTCGTAACAACGGTGGAGGGTTTTACAACCACAGCTTATTTTGGGAAGTAATGTCTCCAAACGGAGGTGGTGAACCTACCGGTGAATTAGCGACTGCAATTAATGCTGCTTTTGGAGATTTTGCTGCTTTTAAAGATACTTTCTCTAAAGCTGCTGCAACTCGATTTGGATCTGGATGGGCTTGGCTTTGCGTTCATCCAGGTGGAAAGGTTGAAGTGTGCTCTACTGCGAACCAAGACAATCCAATGATGAAAGGAATCGGATGTGGAGGAACGCCTATTTTAGGATTAGACGTTTGGGAACATGCTTATTACTTAAAATACCAAAACAGACGTCCTGATTACGTGAATGCTTTTTTTAATGTAATTAACTGGGATGAAGTATCTCGCAGATACAATGCTGGGAAATAAGTTCTATTTAAACTGAACTAAACCGTCTTGACTTCGTTGTTAAGACGGTTTTTTTATTTAATTTTAAGTCATGAAAAAAATGAAGTTGCTTGTATGGCAATCACTCTCTATGATTGCAGTGATCTTTTTTTTAGGCTCCTGTCTGAAAGATAAAACAGTCCCTTATAATGTTGCAAGTGGAGAATGTACCGAGGTTATTTCTTATTCCGCTCACATTAGACCGATCATTGAAGCCTCTTGTAAAACAGGTTTAGGTGGCGGAACGGGATGCCATGATGCCTGGATTGATAATTATGATCCTATTAAATCATATATGATAAGTGGCAAATGGCAAAATGCCGTCTTAACAGAAAAGACAATGCCTTTGATTCCAAACGATTTCGGAATTGACTCCCTTTCTGAAGCTGATTTTCAAACCATGAAATGTTGGATTGATCAAGGTTATCCGCAAAACTAAAGTCTCCTTAGATTTAATCCTTCTTTACAAAAAATCCTAATTCCTAATTTATTACCTTTGCGGCTTTGAATAGACGGATTGGTTATGGAATATAATTTTAGAGCAATAGAAACGAAGTGGCAAAAGTATTGGTTGGATCACAAATCTTACCAAGCCGAAGACCCTCGAAAAGCTGGCACTGCGAAACCTAAATATTATGGTTTATCCATGTTTCCTTATCCTTCAGGAGCAGGTTTGCACGTTGGTCATCCACTTGGCTATATCGCTTCGGATATCTATGCACGGTATAAAAAATTATTAGGCTTCAATGTTTTACATCCAATGGGTTACGATTCGTTTGGTTTGCCTGCCGAACAATACGCCATTCAAACAGGGCAGCATCCTGCACTTACAACCGAACAGAATTTAAAACGTTACCGCGAGCAACTCGATAAAATTGGGTTCTCCTTTGATTGGGATCGTGAAGTGCGTACCTCGGATCCGAATTATTATAAATGGACGCAGTGGATTTTCAAACAATTATACAATGCATGGTACAATCAAACCGCAAATAAAGCGCAATCGATTGATGACTTGATGGTGATTTTTGAAAACGAAGGAAATGCAGATATTAAAGCTGCATGTTCGCAATCAGCTGTTTTTACAGCAAACGAATGGAAAGCTTTTTCTGAACAAGAAAAACAAGCAATTTTGATGAATTATCGCCTCACTTTTTTGGCAGATTCATGGGTGAATTGGTGCCCAGCACTCGGAACGGTTTTGGCGAATGATGAAATTAAAGATGGTGTTTCTGAACGTGGTGGACATCCTGTTGAACAAAAATTAATGCGCCAATGGAGCATGCGTATCACGGCTTATGCCGACCGATTAATTCAAGATTTGGATCAAGTAGATTGGACAGAGTCGATTAAGGATCAGCAAAAAAATTGGATAGGAAAATCGGTTGGAGCTTCGGTTGTCTTTAAAACGGAGGCTGGTGAAGCTATTGAAGTGTTTACCACGCGACCGGATACAATTTATGGCGTTTCGTTTATGGTGCTTGCACCTGAGCATCCTTTGGTTGAAACAATTACGACTGAAAAATTTAAAACGGCGATTGCAACCTACCAAAAACAAACCAGTTTAAAAACCGAACGCGATCGACAAGCAGATGTAAAAACAATTAGCGGTGCTTTTACAGGTGCTTATGCTTTGCATCCTTTTACAGGAGCGCAACTTGAAATTTGGATTGCTGATTATGTCTTGGCAGGTTATGGAACCGGAGCTGTTATGGCGGTTCCGTGCGGTGATCAACGCGATTATGATTTTGCGGGTCATTTTGGAATTGAGATTAAGAATATTTTTAAGAATGTTGACATTAGCGAACAAGCCTATACAGAGAAAGACGCGATTATTACTGATTCGGACTTTTTAACTGATTTACCCGCAAAAAAAGCAATCAAATTAGCGATTTTTGAAATTGAAAAACGCGGCTTTGGCAAAGGGCAAACAAATTTTAGATTAAGAGATGCTGTTTTCTCGAGACAACGGTATTGGGGCGAACCGTTCCCAGTTTATTATAAAGATGGAACACCATATTTAATTGCTGACAATCAATTACCGGTTACCCTGCCCGAAGTGGATAAATATTTGCCCACTGAAGATGGGGAACCACCTTTGGCAAGAGCAACAAAAGATGCTTGGAATGTCTTTGAAGGCGACCGTATGGAGTACAATACCATGCCGGGTTGGGCAGGTTCCTCGTGGTACTTTTTACGTTATATGGACCCGCACAATGAAGAAGCTTTTGTTTCGAAAGAAAAGGCCGATTATTGGAACCAAGTGGATTTGTATATCGGTGGATCGGAGCATGCCACGGGGCATTTGCTCTATTCTCGTTTTTGGACGAAGTTTTTATTCGATATGGGATTCATTAATTTCAATGAGCCTTTTAAGAAGATGATTAATCAGGGGATGATTTTGGGGAATTCAAGAATGGTTTATCGATATTCAATGTTTCCAGTTGTTTCAACAGATGATAGTTCTTCTGAACTTGGAAAATTAATGATGGAGTTTGTTAAAAAATTCCCGATTTTTGTCTCTAAAAACTTACACCCTTTATATATAAGAAATGTTGATCCGCAGAGTTCAATATTTAAGGAGATAGAAAACTTTAAACTTCGAGCAAAAGCTAAATTTCCAGAACTTTACTCTAATAAAAATATTCAAGATCTAGGTTTTGATATAGAGTTTACAAGTGTTTTACATGCTGATATAAATTTTGTAGATGGTGAAATTCTTGATATCAATGCCTTTAGATCATGGAGAACAGAGTTTATTGATTCTATTTTTATAACTGAAAACGATAATTTTCATTGTATATCCGAAGTAGAAAAAATGTCCAAATCCAAATACAACGTTCAAACTCCGGATGAATTAGTCGAAAAATTTGGAGCAGACACTTTGCGTTGTTATGAGATGTTTTTAGGACCGCTTGAGCAAGCAAAACCGTGGGATACCAAAGGAATCAATGGGGTGCATAATTTCTTGCGTAAATTCTGGCGTTTATTTCATGATGCGGAGAATAATTTTGTGGTGAGTGAAGGTGAAGCAGACAAGGCATCATTAAAAACCTTGCATAAAACCATCAAAAAAATTCAGGATGATTTAGAGCGCTTTTCATTCAATACGGCGGTTTCCAACTTCATGATTGCAACGAATGAATTGACAGAGCAAAAATGCAATAATCGCGCTATTTTATCCGAATTATTGATTTTGTTAACGCCATACGCGCCGCATATTACAGAAGAATTATGGGGTTTATTGGGGAATTCGGAAAGTATTACAAAAGCAACCTTCCCTACCTTTAATCCTGATTATTTGGTAGAGGCCGAATTTGCTTATCCCGTTTCATTTAATGGTAAAATGCGATTTACATTACCCTTGCCAACTGAATTTACAAAAGAAGAGGTTGAAAAAGCTGTATTAGCACATGAGCAAACGATCAAATATTTGGACGGCAATGCGCCGAAGAAAATGATTGTCGTTCCGGGGCGAATTGTGAATATTGTGATTTAAGTTAAGCGCGTTTATTAAACCCGTTGCTATTCTGAGACAGACATCAAAAAAAGAGGCAGTTATTCAAACGAACAACTGCCTCTTATCATTCATAGGGTTGGTTGGTTACTGTTTCACTATTCTGCCTGTATACGGTTGCCCATTAATGAGCATAGAATAATGATAAATTCCTTTGGCAACTGAGGCGCCTTCATCTGATGTGCCATCCCAAACAACAGATTGGTCGCCACTATCTTGTTGACCTGTAAATACTTTCTTGACCAATTTCCCTGACATATCATAAATATACAGTTTCACATAACTGTTCTCGTTCAATCCATATTCGATAGCTACCGTTTCATTAAACGGATTCGGATAAACTTTAATACCCGTTTGATTTTCATCAGCAACCTCTGGTATTCCGGCCAAATAAATAGAATTCAAACTATCAACATTGATCAGTTCATCACCGGGTTGATAGGCCATGATATGGAAATAAATTAAGAACATTTCATCCGTTGTATTAAAACCTGGACTAACATCTATCGGAGGATCTGCAGGATTATGTGGATTGGCCACTGTATTGTCATAGACACCATTTCCGTGTAAATCACTTCCTAAAGGCATGTGCTGCATATATTCAAACCAGTAAAAATCTTGCCAATCAAAATCCCATTTAGGAATACGCACAAAAGGAATTGTATCGCCTGCAGGATCAATTGCGTATGCTTCGATTGATTTACCCAATAAATGCATGTGTGGAAAAGCGCTTAATACCGTCAAATCAAATCCGACATCCTCTACAACAGCAGAAACAGGTGTAATTTCGTCTGCGGGCAACTCAAACATCCAATTTTGGATATAAGGACCAGCTAGTATTTCTCTAAAACCAGCGACCGGTTCATCATAATAATAAATATGCACACTTGTTTGATCATATTCACCATAACTACCATGCGGATAATGCAAGGCGAACACAATATTTGAACCCGCCTCTAAAATCATTCCGCTCGAAAAATCTTCTGAAGAAGGGAAAATCGTTGGGCGAGAACCAGGTGTGTATCCTGCAATTAATGGCTCAGTTGAAGGTCCACCGCAGTTACCGCCAATTGTATCCGTATCATATGATCCATCCGCGTCATTATAAACTAAACAATGGTGAACAATTGATCTATTTCCAGGAATGATTTCAATTGCTTTGATTTTTTTATCCTCTGTCAAACCTGTTGGCAATGAAATGCAAACATAATCATCATGTAAAGCAGTTGCCTTACTCATATAATTAGGCATTGTTATTACCAAATCGGGTTCGCCCGGTAAAACTTGATCACCCGAATAAACAGGAGGTGGTGGTGCCAACGCAGGATCACCTTCTAATCCACCGCCATTGGCCCAATCAATAATGGTATTGCGCTCATATTCGGTTAAAAGTCGCTCATCAAAATAATGCTGAAAAGACGAATCGGCTGTCCAAGGTGGCATGATATTAAACTCTACATATTCTTGAATAAGAGATCGATAATCATAAGCGGTACCATATTCCATCAATGAAAATGATCCCACTCCATCAGGGTTATGACATTCGGTGCAATTATTATAAAAAACTGCTGCAGCCTCTTCACTCCAAGTTGGTTGTGCTAATGCACTAAGAAGTGTTCCAAAACTGAAAAGAGTAAGTAAAATTTTATTCATAAAGTATCATTTCAAGGTAAGTTCGCAATCAAATATAAACCTAATTGTCAATAAATCAAAGTCTTTAAAGGTTTTCAATTAATTTTTTTGCAAATTCTCGCGCCAATTCATCCGTTTTATACAGCTCCTCTAAACTTGGACTTTTTATAAAATCAACACCTGCTATCGTTTTTTCGTTGATTTCAGCAATTTGTAAAAACTTGATTTCATCCTTTAAAAAAGAGGCCACAGCAACTTCATTGGCAGCATTCAAAATACACGCGGCATTCCCTCCTATTTCCATGACCTCATAGGCAAGACGTAAATTTGTAAACGTTTCCAAATCTGCTTTTTCGAATGTAAGATTTGGATAATTCAAAAAGTTAAATCGCTCAAAATCTGTCTTCAGACGATAGGGGTAAGTTAATGCATACTGAATGGGCAACTTCATATCAGGTAAGCCCATTTGCGCTTTCATTGAACCATCTTCGAACTGCACGAGTGAATGAACGATTGATTGCGGGTGAACAATCACATCAATCTGATCATTACGCAAATTAAAAAGCCATTTCGCTTCAATCACCTCTAGCCCTTTATTCATCATAGACGCTGAATCAATTGTGATTTTAGCGCCCATTTCCCAATTGGGGTGTTTAAGAGCTTGTTCTTTTGTCGTGTTGAGTAATTCCTCACGTTTCTTTCCTCTAAAAGGACCGCCAGAAGCTGTTAGATAAATCTTTTCGATTGGATTTCGTTCTTCACCCACTAAACACTGAAAAATTGCGGAATGTTCCGAATCAACCGGGTAAATGCTCACCCCTTTTTCGATTGCCAATTTGGAAATAATTTCTCCCGCCACGACGAGTGTTTCTTTATTTGCAAGCGCGATATTCTTCCCTGCATTGATTGCTCGGATGGTCGGTTTCAATCCCGAAAAACCAACAAGTGCAGTTAAAACAATGTCCACTTCATCCATTTCCGTCACCGCTGCCAATGCTTCCTCGCCTGTATACACTTTAATTCCTTCTTTGAAGAGCACCGCATTTGCTTTCTCATAACCCGCTTCGTCAACAATGACAACCACATTTGGTCGGTACAATAAGGCCTGTTCAATAAGCAAATCAACATTGCGATTGGCCGTTAGAACAGAAATCTCGAACAAATCGGGATATGTTTTTACAACTTCAAGCGTCTGCGTACCAATAGACCCTGTAGATCCGAGTAGCGCAATTCTTTTCTTTTTATGCATACCGTACAAAAATAAGGATTAGTTATTTAGTTGGACAAAACCATTTGAATTTCATTGTTATCGCACGACTTATAACCCATAAAAAGAGGCATTGTTCATCTCTTTGGATTGAATACAGTGGTTCTTAGAAAAAAAATGAATCATTTCGGGCTAAAATTTTGCTCAAATAAAAAATCTACTTATCTTTGCGCTCCTTCTTCGAAAGCGGAGAAAAAATGCGGGTATGGTGAAATTGGTAGACATGCTAGACTTAGGATCTAGTGCTTCACGGCGTGTGGGTTCGAGTCCCTCTACCCGCACTAACAATGGTCTAGGCATAGCTTAGGCCATTTTTGTTTAAATCAAAAATTGATAAAAATGAATGTTGTTGAGGAAAAAATTGACGATCTAAATGCGGTTCTACGCGTACAAATTACACCTGAAGATTACGCGGAAAAAGTGAGCAAAACGTTAAACACGTATCGTAAGCAAGCAAATATCCCTGGATTTAGACCTGGAAAAATCCCAATGGGAGTCATCCAAAAAAAATACGGTAAATCTGTTTTAGCTGAAGAGTTAAATAAAGTGGTGAACGAATCATTGAATGATTTTATCCGTAGCAATAACTTAAACGTTCTCGGAAATCCCCTTCCAAAATATGATGAGGAAGTAAAAGGAGATTTTAACAATCCTTCCGATTTCGTGTTCACCTATGAGATTGGGGTTGCACCTGAATTCAATGTTGATTTATCTGCAAAAACAAAAATAGATTACTTAAAGGTTGATGTTTCGAAAGAAATGTTGGACAAAGAAGTTGAAAATTTAGCGCGCCGTTATGGTTCACTTATTTCGGCAGAGGTTGTTGGAGAAACGGATATGGTCTTGGGTGAATTTTCTCAAAAGGACGGAGATATCAAAAATACATCCACTGTTTCGGTTGAATTTATTGCGGATGAAGCGACAAAAAAACAATTTGTTGGACAAAAAGTTGGCGCGGTGATTACAATCGAGCCAATTAAAGTTTCAAAAGGAATTGATGATATGGCTGCAATGCTTGCTATTTCAAAAGAAGAAGCTGAAGCATTAACGGGAGATTTTAATTTTACGATTACAGAAATCAAAACAATGATTCCTGCCGCTATCGATCAAGCCTTATTTGACAAACTATTTGGAGAAGGAACCGTAAATTCAGAAGAAGAATTACGCGAGCGTATTGCAGGTGATTTAGAGCGCATGTTCGGCAACGATTCGGATCGTATCTTCAGTCAAACCGTTTCAGAAAAATTAATTGAATCGACTTCTTTCAAACTTCCTGAAGATTTCTTGAAGCGTTGGATTATGAGCACGAGTGAGAAAAAAATTACACAAGAAGAGTTGGATCGTGATTTTGACAGTTATTTGAAAAGTTTAAAATGGCAATTGATTCAAAATAAATTAGTGAAAGACAACGGAATTAAAGTTGAAAACGCTGAGATGATCAATTATACAAAAGGGTTATTGGCGAACCAATTCGCCCAATACGGTATTCCTGCTCCAGAAGATGCCGCGCTAGAAGAACAAGCAAAAACAGTGCTTCAAAATCGAGAAGAAGCGGACAAAATTTATGAGAACGTTTATGGATCGAAAATGATTCATTTCTTCAAAAATACCGTTAAATTAAATGAAAAAGTATTGCCTTACGACGACTTTATTAAGCAAGCCTACGGTAAAAACTAATTCCAAAATATACTCAATCGAAAAAAAAATAATACCTATCTTTATGGGTATTATTTTTTTTTGCACACAATTCAGCTATTATTTTTACCAAATAGGTATGATTTTAATGGATTAACAAGGTTTAGTTCATTAAAAATCAGAAGATTGGAATGCAAATAAGCCTTAACATTTAATAAACCAAAAATAGAAACCATGTTTGGAAAAGACGAATTTAGAAAGTATGCGACAAAGCATCACGGAATAAACAGCACAGTTGTTGATAGTTATATTACATCATCCATGACACCATACATTATTGAAGAACGTCAATTAAACGTTGCTCAAATGGATGTGTTTTCACGTTTGATGATGGATAGAATTATCTTTTTAGGGACTGGAATTGACGACCAAGTTGCGAATATTATTAATGCTCAATTGTTGTTTTTAGAATCTGTAGATCCGAAAAAAGACATTCAAATTTACTTAAACTCGCCGGGTGGTGGTGTTTATGCTGGACTAGGTATTTACGATACCATGCAATATGTTGCGCCAGATGTGGCAACAATTTGTACAGGAATGGCAGCATCAATGGGTGCAGTATTATTGTGTGCAGGAGCAAAAGGAAAACGTTCTGCTCTTCCCCATTCTCGCGTTATGATTCACCAACCTTTGGGTGGAGCACAAGGACAAGCTTCTGATATTGAAATTACTGCGCGTGAAATTCAAAAATTAAAGAAAGAATTATACGATATTATCGCAAAACATTCTGGTAAAGATTACGAGCAAGTTTGGAAAGATTCTGACCGTGACTATTGGATGATTGCAAGCGAAGCAAAAGCGTATGGAATGGTAGATGAGGTTTTAGGTGAGCCTATCGCCGCTGAAATGCATAAAGAAGATTAAATCAAAAATAATTATGGCAAAAAATAACGGAATTAATTGTTCCTTTTGCGGCCGACCGAAAAATGAAGTGGGTATTCTCATTGCGGGAATAACTGGGCATATTTGTGAAAACTGTATTGAGCAAGCGCATCAAATTGTGGACGAACAGTTCAAATTTGAAGATCCAAAAGCGCTCAGTACAGATTTTAAACTCTTAAAGCCTCTTCAAATTAAAGAACATCTTGACGAATACATTATTGGTCAAGATGAAGCGAAAAAAGTGCTTTCTGTAGCGGTTTACAATCACTACAAGCGACTTTCGATTAAAGGAAAAGCGGATGACTTGGAAATAGACAAGTCGAATGTAATTCTGGTCGGCAGAACAGGAACAGGAAAGACATTATTGGCCAAGACGATTGCCAAAACGCTAAATGTTCCGTTTTGCATTGCAGATGCAACGGTGTTAACCGAGGCAGGTTATGTAGGAGAGGATGTTGAGAGTATCTTATCCCGTCTTTTACAAGCGGCTGATTTCAATGTTGAGGCGGCTGAAAAAGGGATTGTGTTTATTGATGAGATTGACAAGATTGCCCGTAAATCGGACAACCCTTCAATCACGCGTGATGTTTCCGGTGAAGGTGTGCAACAAGCTATGCTTAAGTTGTTGGAGGGGACAGAAGTAAATGTTCCGCCTCAAGGGGGGCGTAAGCATCCAGAGCAAAAAATGATCAAGGTCAATACGACGAATATTTTATTTATTGCTGGTGGTGCGTTTGATGGAATTGAAAAGATCATTGGAAGACGCGTCAATCGTAACATGATTGGTTTCGCTCCAAAAGATGCTGAGAAACCGGATGCCGAAAATTTATTGCAATACATCATTCCTTCAGATATCAAAGAATTTGGATTAATTCCTGAATTAATTGGGCGTATGCCTGTTTTAACCTATCTTCATCCATTGGATGAGAAGGCGTTACGTCGAATTTTAACTGAGCCAAAAAATGCATTGGTGAAACAATATATTCATTTATTTTCATTGGATGGTGTTGAATTAAAGTTTGACGGAGATGTACTCGACTTTATTGTTGAAAAAGCACTAGAATATAAATTAGGTGCACGTGGATTACGATCTATTTGTGAAGCCATTCTAAATGATGCTATGTTCGACATCCCGTCAGACAAAAGCATTAAAAACTTCCGTGTAGATTTGGACTACGCGCGCTCTAAATTTGCAGGATCTAAATTAGCTCAACTGAAAATTGCTTAAAAATGGATAAAAATCAAATTGCTCATGTAGATTATTTGGACTATAGCCAAGGAGATGCACAAACGCGTCAGGCTTTTGTGCAAACTTTTGGTGATTCTTTCTCAAATATGGGTTTTGCAATCGTGAAGAACCATGGTGTAAGTGCTGAATTGCGCACTAAACTCTTCGACGTTTCAAAACAGTTTTTTGAACTACCCGAAGATATTAAGCGGGCTTATGAAGATGAAAAATTACATGGACAACGCGGTTATATTTCTAAAAATAAAGAAAGTGCCAAAGGAAAATCTGTTCCGGATTTGAAAGAATTCTATCATATCGGGCAAACCGTGAAAGATAATGATCCCATCAAAGCGGAATATCCAGATAATATTTGGCCAAAAGAGGTGATTGAATTTGAAGCTGTTGGGCAAGAAGTGTATGATACTTTCGAAAATACAGGTCGTAATTTATTGCGCGCTATTGCTGTATATTTAGGGTTAAATGAAAATTATTTTGATGCTAAAATTCACAATGGAAATAGTATTTTGCGTTTGTTGCATTATTATCCTGTCGCGGATAAATCACAGATTCCGGAAGGTGCTGTGCGTGCAGCTGCACATGGCGACATCAACCTCATCACACTGTTAATGGGTGGAAGCGCTGAAGGATTGCAAGCACAATCATTAGATGGAGAATGGATTTCTGTCAGTCCTGCTCCAGACGAAATTGTGATCAATATTGGCGATATGTTAGCGCGTCTAACAAATGATCGTTTGCGCTCTACACAGCACCAAGTAATTACGCCAAATGAGGAATCATGGACAAAACCACGCTACTCTACTCCATTTTTCTTACACCCACGATCGGATATGGATTTGACTTGTTTAGACAGTTGCGTTTCTGCTGATAATCAAAAAGGATATCCAGATGTAACAGCAGGTGAATTTTTAACAGAACGTTTAATCGAATTGGGATTAAGAAAGAAATAGTTCGATATAAAAATTGAAAACCCCTCTAGCGATAAATAGCGGAGGGGTTTTTTATTTAAAATACGTGATTGAATTAGTTAAATTTCTCTATCCAGTGAATGATTTCATTCCAAGCCAATTTTCGTTCACCCGTTTCAAAATCAATCATACCCAACGTTTCTAATACTCTTCCATACTGATCTATAAACCATTGAGGTGTATCTGCTTCATAGGCCTCACTTATTATCGCCGCAGTGCCAGGGGACCAATCCACCATTTGAAAAATATAGGCCGCTTTGATCCTTTCCTCGTTTTCCATGATCGTGAAAAAAGTAGTGAAAAAATCGCGCTGAATTTCCTCAGAACTGTTGAGCAAATCGGTATCGCTATGCATTCCCAATTCTTGAATCACAATCAATTTTAAACCGGCAAAATCTAACATTTCTTGAATATTTGCTTCATTTCGTTCTTTTGAATAAGGGGCATCAAGGGGGAATAAACCAGCACCATAAAGATTAAAGCAGCCATAATCCACTTCATTCATTATTTTTTTCATGTCCGATTTGCTGTGCTCCAGATTTACTGTATTCATGGTGATACTCACTCCAATATTCTCATTTATTTCGTGAATATGATTGCGCACAGTTTCAAAGAAATTTAAAACTTGATTGACCAATTTTTTATTGTCTTGAAAGGCATTATCGGGTTCATTTGCAACAGAAATAGCATAACCTCCATTATTTTCGATAATTGGAATCACCCAATCCATTAAATTTTTAAAGCTATTAATGATACGCACATCATCAAAATCTAAACCTTCCAAATAAGCGGGAACATCCGGACCCTCGCTATCGTAGGCAGAAATTAACACATGTGTTTGTAAGCCGAGTGCATGATAATTACCAAGCAAATCCTCAACTAATGCCTTATTATAAACCCCTTCACTCGTTTCAATATCTGGCCAATCAATTTGCAATCTGCCAGCCGACATTCCAGCAGAAATTGCCTCATCCCAACAGGTATTAATTGAATCTGTTGTGGCGCTAGAATTATCAAAATTAAAGCCTATGATCATTCCAATATTATGCGGTTTACTCAAATAATTTAAAGCCCCGCCTGTTGAGGTAATCTCCGGATTTTGCTTGTTACAGGCCACACCGATAAAAAAAAGAATAAACAACATTGATTTAAAATGTATCTGTTTCATAGGTGCAAATTTTAGCAATTATTATAGAATCGAACAAAACTTATTTTTCCCCTACTCAAAATTCGATTATCACATTATACAAATCAGAACTTATAACTATATTTGCAGCCTGCATACTAAAAGATGCACTGGGAAAAGAGTTTCTCTTGGCTAAGCCTAAAGAAATTCTGGTCTAAAAAAATGGAAAGGTGGTCTCGGCTCAGCCGAGAAACGCGCATCCGAAATAACAGGAGAGGTGGTCTCGGCTCAGCCGAGAAACGCACACGCTTGGAAAAGCAAAAAAATGGAAAGGTGGTCTCGGCTCAGCCGAGAAACGCGCATCCGAAATAACAGGAGAGGTGGCAGAGTGGCTGAACGCGCACGCTTGGAAAGCGTGTTTACGGTAACGTAACGGGGGTTCGAATCCCCCTCTCTCCGCAAGCAAAATCAAAGTCCAGCTTTTAGTTGGGCTTTTTTTGTGGACTAAATTGAAACTTGTTTCGAATTTAGTTCAGAAAAAAGACACTAACTTTTCGCAGAAAAGTCAGCTTTTGAAGTTGTGTCATATTACCACAATAGGGATCACGCAATAATCCCCCTTTTTCGTTGCGGAATAAATCGTAACTTGCTTCATTCCGCTTTTTTTGTATTAAATTAAACCTTTTGAATAATTGGAAGTCCAATTCCAAAAACAATTCTATTATGACAAAAAACATCAGCACCTTCTTACGACAAACAAGTTTATTTTGTTTAGGCTTCTCGTTAATACTAATTGGTTGCAAAAAGTCAGAAGATCCAGCGGAAATAGAAGAAGTAATTGAAACAGAGACCGTCGATATTACACATTTACCTTTTGGAGGACCAAACATTTTAATAAGAAATGAAGGCGATCATGATCCTGATTCTTTATCCTTGTGGCTTTGCGGGTTACCAGCAGATGGCGCTGGAAATGATGATGCATCAGATTGGACAAATGAAGATGGGACTTGGGATTACACGAGAAAACCACAGGTTGAAGGAAATGTTAATTGGACGAGTGAATTCAATATTACTTTGGACGGCGAAGGCAACCGTATTATTACCGGAAATGCATTACCCAACCACCCAACAGGGATTTTCCCAATCACGCCTGGAAGTGAAGCTTATGCTTATGATGGAAATCCGAATATCATTTCACCCCATGACATATTATACATTCTTCCCGCAATCCCAGAAGTGGCTGATGAACCTAGTTGTGTTCCTTTTGGAGCCTCTGGTATTTCACTCACAGGTAGCGCTATATACCACGGGGCGTCAACACTTGGGAATGATGCCGCTGCGCACGAAATTTTAGATCGATTTGGAGGTCATACAGATGGAACCGAAAGGTATCATTATCATTTCCCATCTCAAGATCATCAAGACCATATTCACCCGCATGTATCAGGACATTCTGAGTTAATGGGGTATTTATTGGATGGGTTTGGTATTTATGGACCTTATGGTGAAAACGGAGAATTACTCTCCTCAAAAGATCTAGATGAATGCCATGGCCATACACATGAAATTCTTTGGGATGGTGTACTGATTGAGTTATATCATTACCATTGGACGTATGATTTTCCGTACAACATTGGTTGTTTTAAAGGCACTCCTGAGTAAATTTCTAATAGACTAATAAAGCACTTTCCATTATCTGTTTTCCAAGATAAGTCACGTGTTTTAAGTATGAGATTAATCAATAAAATTAACCATGAAGCAGCTATTAGCACTATTATTCATCAGCGTTGCGAGTATCGCACTATCACAAAACACCGTCGGTTTAACCCAGTATGAATCAGACAATATAGACGGCTACGTTCTGTTTTCACCAATTGTATCGAATAATACCTATTTGATTGATAAATGTGGCGAAAAAGTTCACGAATGGACGACAAGTGATAATCGACCGGCCCTTTCTTGCTTCCTGCTTGAGGACGGTTCACTCTTAAGAACGGGGCAAATGAGTAATCCAAATTTTGATGAAGGGGGTAGTGGTGGATTAATTGAACGTTTTGATTGGGATGGGACTTTAAATTGGAGCTATATCCTATCCGACGAAAACCAATGCATGCATCATGATATTTTACCCTTACCCAATGGGAATATTTTATGTATTGTTTGGGATAGATATACCAAGTTGGAAGCTTTTTTACAAGGGAAAGATACAACGGGTTCCAGTTCTTTTTTATGGAGTGAAAAAATTGTAGAACTTGAACCTGTTGGCACTGATGATGCCGTTGTGGTTTGGGAATGGAAATTATGGGATCATTTAGTCCAAGATTTTGACATGTCTAAACCTAATTATGGAGTTGTATCAGCTAGTGCAGAATTAGTTGATTTAAATTATTTCCCAGGAATGGCAGGTGGACCTGATTGGATTCACTTGAATTCAATTGACTACAATCCTAACCTAGATCAAATCATATTAAGCTCACATACCTTTAGCGAGCTTTGGATAATTGACCATAGTACAACGACAGCTGAAGCTGCAACAAATACTGGCGGTGATTCTGGTCATGGCGGTGATCTGCTTTATCGTTGGGGAAACCCACAAAGTTATCAGCGAGGCACGCCTCTGACGAAGACCTACTTTGGTCAGCACCATGCAACTTGGATTCCTGAAGGTTTTCCTAATGAAGGAAAAATTGTTGTTTTCAATAATGGATTAAGTAGACCTGGTACTTTTTCATCAATAGATATAATAGATCCACCTTTAAACGAAACCAATACGTATGATTTACCAATAGATGCTGCCTATATGCCATTGGATGTAGAGTGGCGTTATACTGCAACCGATCCATCTGATTTTTACAGTAGTAATATTTCAGGTGTCTATCCGCTTTCAAATGGCTCTTTTATGATCACAAATGGCACAAGTGGATTATTTTTTGAAGTTGATGCCGCAAAGGAAATTCAATGGAGTTATATAAATCCAGTACATATTGGTGGGACTTTCTCCCAAGGTGATTCTCCAACAAGTAACCTCGTTTTTCGTTGTACTTATTATCCAACTGATTATCCTGGATTTTCAGATCACGTTTTGACACCAATGGGAGAAATTGAATTGAGTCCAACAATACCCTCTATTTGCACCTTATTGTCAAATGATGAAGAAACAGCTATTAATACTATTTCAATTTATCCTAACCCCGTAGTTTCGGTACTTACCATTAATGGTATAAATTTGACAGACTTTACTTATGAGATAACTGGCGCAACTGGACGAAGTATTATGTCAGGTCAGAACAAAATGGAAATTGATGTTTCGGATTTACCAAATGGCACTTATTTCATTACAATAGTATCGAATACTCAACAGGTGAAAACATTAGCTTTTCTCAAATAATCCCCATTGGCAAAAAGTCAATTGGGAAATCAGTATTAGAAAAATTGAAAATACACTTTTCATAACACTTAATTTTTAATAAATTTACTCGTGTATGAACCATTATTCGTTTGGCATTCAATAATATATGTTCCATTTTCAAGTTTTTCTGAATTTATAGAAGTTATATTGATTTGGTTAATGTCTTCAATAATTTTACCATCCAACGTGTATATGGTTACACGATTAATATGTTCGCCATTCACGGATAAATAAAGAATGTCATCTTGATTTGGATTTGGGTAAATACTAAACGCCTTTAATTCTTGCTCCTCCTCAATACTAGTTAATTCATTTTTATTTAAAGCTCTTGTTATTTCTCCTCCGCCATTGGTTGTTTTATAAATGCCATCTGTTGAAACGGCGTAGCCAATATTTTCATCAATCATGTGAAATTCTTGAAAACGTTGTGACATTTCGCTTCCGTGATTATCTGTTTCCATGATAAACCAAGTTTCGCCACCATCCCATGTGCGCATGGCACCTGTAAATGCACCTGCGGCAAAACCCAGTTCGTTTGTAACAAATTGAACTTCTGCGATATGCAATATTTCATAATAATCATATAATTTCCATGTTTCACCTGCATCTTCTGAAACCGAATACATACCACCCCCTGGTCCTGATTTATTTCCTGTCAAAATTAATTGTCCATTATTGGAAGTTATATGACTTAAATTAACGCCAATAATACCTTCATGATCAATGATTCCATAACCATAATCCCATACGAGCGTCGTTAAATCTAATTTAGACCATCCTCCCCAGCAACCTGTAACAAGGCCATTGCTTATATCGAAATCTCGAAAACCCGTCATCACAGGATCAGGCTCCCATGTCCAACCTCCATCAAAGGTTCTAAGACATTGTGCACCGCCATCTTGATAGGCAATATAACCTGTATCTGCATTTATGAATTGCATATTATACCACCTAATAGCTACATCCCAAATATCAGCGGTATCCAAAGAAAACCACGTTTCGCCACAATTTTCTGTCTTTAAGACATCCCCGCTACAAGAAATATAACCTACTGTGTCATTGACAAAATCAATAGCTAAAAAACCTGTTGTAGGTATCATCTCAATATCAGACTTATATGTGGTATCCCATGTTTCCGCACCGTCCAACGTCCGCAATATCACACTTTCACCTTCTTCGAAAATTCCGGCAATCACAAAACCCGTATCCTTATTCAAAAAGTAAATTTCTTTATATGAATCATCAAAACCTTCGTAAGTTGGCGTAATTATTTCCCATTGGCAAAAAGCCAATGGGGAAATCAGTATTAGAAAAATTGAAAATATACGTTTCATATCAGCTAGTTTTTAATAAATTTACTCGTGTATGAACCATTATTCGTTTGGCATTCAATAATATATGTTCCATTTTCAAGTTTTTCTGAATTTATAGAAGTTATATTGATTTGGTTAATGTCTTCAATAATTTTACCATCCAACGTGTATATGGTTACACGATTAATATGTTCGCCATTCAAGGATAAATAAAGAATGCCATCTTGATTTGGATTTGGGTAGATTGAAAATTCTGGTTTTTCTATCTCTTCTATTGATGTGTATTCAAAAGATTCCACAACGCTTAACATTTCTCCGCCACCATTCGTGGTTTTATAAATGCCATCATTTGAGATTGCGAATCCAATATTTTCATCAATCATGTGAAACTCTATAAAACGTGGAGAAATTTCAGAGCTGTGATTATCAATTTCAGTACGAAACCATGTTTCCCCGCCATCCATTGTTTTTATGGTTCCTTGAAAACCACCAACAGCATATCCTAAATCATCTGACATAAACTGAACTTCATCAATTTGAAAAAGACTTAAGGCATATAATTTCCAAGTTTCTCCTTCATCTTCTGAAACAGCGTACATAGCTCCGCCGCCTCCAGATTGATAACCTGTTAAAATTAATTGACCATTGTTATAAGTGCTATAATGAAATGATAAACCCGAAATATCCTCGTTTTCAAGCAAACCATAACCATAAACCCATTCCAATGTAGTTAAATCGAGTTTTGCCCATCCACCCCAACAACCACTGACAACTCCATTGTTCAGATCGAAATATCGAAAACCCGTCATCACAGGATCAGGCTCCCATGTCCAACCTCCATCAAAGGTTCTAAGGCATTCAGCACCGCCGTCTTGGTAGGCAATGTAACCTGTATCTACATTCATAAAAAGAATGTTGTACCAACCTGTTGTAACATGCATTAAATCATCTGTATCTAGAGAAAACCAAGTTTCGCCGCAGTCTATTGTTTTTAAAACATCTCCGTTGCAACCTATATAACCCAAAGTATCATTAACAAAATCTATAGATAAAAAAGAAGTTCCTATAGTAAGTCCTAAACCTTCTCTAGTCAAAGTATCTCCCCATGTTTCGCCACCGTCTTGCGTGCGGAGAATTACATATTTATAGCCTAAAGCAGCACTTACTCCAATAACAAATCCTGTATCCTTATTAACAAACTCTATGTCAAGAAAATAATCTTCAAAACCTTCGTACGTTGGCGTAATTATTTCCCATTGGCAAAAAGCCAATGGGGAAATAAAGAAAAGTAAAATTGAAAATATACGTTTCATCTCATCTAGTTTTTAATAAATTTACTCGTGTATGAACCATTATTTGTTTGGCACATCACAATATATGTTCCATTTGTTAACTTATCTATATTCACGTGTATAATGTCAATTTGGTTAACATTTAGTATTATTTTTCCATCAATAGAATAAATAATTACATTGTTTATCATTTCTCCCTCAACTAAAAGGAAAAGATCACCATTTGAAAGTGGATTAGGATAAATCACAAGATCATTATGGATCACATCTTCTTTATTAATAGACAAAGGTGGTGTTTCGCACGCAAATTAAACATTAAGAATCAGTATAACAACAGTATAAATACCTAGTTTGACAAAAAAATATAAGTTTGGATAGGTTCTTATACTGTCTTTTTGAAGATTTACCATCTTTAAAATCCGTTCATTGGTCTAACTCACTCGGATTTGAAGTTAATTATTTTTATTCTGGGTTCCCCAATATTTTAACTGCATTACCTCCATCTAAATCCATCATCCAAATTTCATGTTGCTCATCAATTTCTTCATCATTTAGCACCTTTGAAATGATTCTTTCAACCAAGATTTTATCCCCATTGGGCGAAAGACTCATTGTATTATAAAAGTTTTCGTCGCAACCGCAAATCATTCGAGTGTTTTCACCGGTGTAAACATTAATTTTTAGTAAATCATTTCTGAATTTGGAAATGTAAACGAAACCATCATGATATTTAACGTTATTTACCAGCTGATAATTTTTCTGGCCTTTGTTCCATTCATCAACAATTTCAATTTCTCTACTGATCAAATCCAATGTGTAAATACCATAATTATCCTCCATTGCCCAGAAAAAATATACTCTTTCCTCATTAAAATTCGCTTGATCCCACAGCTGATAAAGAAAAGGTTGATCTGGTTTATTACGAATGTCTGATGTTAAAATAGAGTCTACTGGCACACCATCCAAATTGATTCCAATGATTTTGGAGTCTTTGTAAAGTTCTGGATTTGCCTCTAATTCTGCGTTTGAATACATTACGGTGCGATTGTAATATATAATTGAGCCATCAAAGTCAAAATAAGGAAATGAATCCCATGCTCCAAAAGTCAATTGTGTCAAACTTGAGCCATCCTCTTTTATCTTCCAAATCTTATTATTTAATTCCGAAAAAACGATCCAACCTTCTGCGTTCCATACAGGTTCGGAAACGATATATAATGTATTTAATAGAATCGTTTCTGACATGTCAGTAAGGTTCACTTTCACCAGCTCTGAAATGCCCCAAGTTTCACCGGTTCTAACATAAATAAATTCTTGATCATTCGTAGGGTTATATTTAGGTGTACGGTATTGTGGACCAGAAGTATATGTTTCATATCCAAACCATGAATTACTTTTTGGAAAATCCTCGCATTCAAAGCCACATTCATCAACCAAATCAGCTTCTATAACTATTTGAGGATCTTTTCGACACCCAACTATGAAAATTAAAATAACAAATAAACAAAGTTTACTCTTTAATAAATTTAGTGTGGTACGTTTCATCATTTAAAATTATTTCAACTAGAAACTGCCAGAATTTACGAGCGAAATTTAGTCGATTATTATATTGCACCGCATTGATTTCTGTGGTCGTCAATAGACTTATTCGATAAAAACGATTTTCTGAAATTGTGTATTATTTTGTGTAACGAGAATCAAATACAGCCCTGTTTCAAGATTTGGAGGTAATTTTAGTTCACAAGTTAACCCTTCTGTGCATTTTTCTTGGAACAAAAGTTGTCCATTTAAGGCATATAAATTGACATGCATTTCCAGAGATGCGTTTGGACATTGCACGCGATAGATTGAATGATCTATTTTAGTAATCGTTAATTCATTTGATTCTTGATCATTCTCCAAAACGGACAAATTTCCATAGGAAACAGGTTGAACAAGAACGAGTGAATCATTGTAATAATAGTTGACGGTCCAAACACCTTGCAAATATAAGGGAGGACGTGAAATTGAGTGGTTATAATAGTGAAACCACCAATCTTGCGTTGTATAATTTGTCGTTTCAGATGCATAGACAGCGCCTGTTGGGTCGATCCATTCAATGGATGTTTGATCGCCAATTTTCAGTCCATATTGAAGCGCCCAAAAGGTAAAATAATCATCATCCGTCGTAAAGGCAGTTCGTAAATCCATTCGTTCTTTCAGCGGTAACCACGTACTTGGTATGAAATTATCAACCGTATCGTAATTGACAAAACCATGTTCCCAAACGGCATAAGTTGTGTCATAAGCGGGAGAATCAGCCCATAAATTTGAACCTTCGGCACAGGGTGTACCCCAAGGGTCAATTGTTGGATCCGTCAAAACTCCGGGATTCCACATTTCAAAATGTAAATGGGGATCGGTAGAATTTCCCGAACTGCCTACCTGTCCAATGATTTGCCCAGCTGCAACGAAATCACCTTCTTCAACAGGAACGGAATTCGTTTTCAGATGCGCATAATAGGTGTATGTATCCGAAGACGCATGGTAAATACCGACATAATTGCCCAAACCATCAGCTATAATTCCGTCTGTTTCTCTGTCAAAAAGATCTTCTGTTACATGAATTATAAGACCATCTGCAACTGCCAACACATTGACCGAACTATCCATTTGCGCAAATCCTCGAATGACAAAATCTGTACCTTGATGACCGTCATATGTTTTTGAACCACATTGAAAGTCATTCAAAAAACCATCCTCAACTAGAACCGGACCGTCAGTTAAATGCCAGTCGGGATAATTAACAATGATGTAATCAACCCCATAAGTTCCTTCAATAGGTAAAACGAGGTCTTGCGCATCAGTTGATTGAGTAAAGAAAAAAAATAGCGTAAGTAAAATTGAACATTTTCTTAATTTCATAGGTGTTGATAAACGATATTTATTTAAAGCTACTTAAAAATTTTGAATAGATAGAGGATTCTTAAACTGCCGCTTAAAATCAACCCTTCTTCTATCTTTTTCGTTATTAGGTAACATGAGACTATTATTTATCTTATTTGCGATCTTATTACTCTCTTCTTGCCGAAAAGACGATCCGTATCCTGCCAATCAAAAACCTCCTTGCGATACAACCTTCCTTTTTAATTATTTGAACGATACGATCTACCCTTCTGATTATTTAATGGCTTATCCCGGATCTTCGTGGGAATATGACATAGGAACCATAAATTGTACAGAGTGGCGCACAACCCCGACATACGTGAGAACTAAGAATGCCAAGGGTTGTTTGGAAATTACGACTAATTATAACTATATGCCATGGATGGAAAGTACGTTAGCCTCAATGGCTGGTTCATCTTACCCCGTTTCTGGCGACAATCTTGTCTTTATTGATTCAAACGTTTACACATCTCGTTGGTATCCATATATCCTTGCTTATGGTGAAGAAGCGCAGGTTTCTGGACCTTCTGGAGGATCTGATAACTATCAATATACAGTAAGGAATTGGTTCAGTTGTGATTCTATATTTGATACAAAAGAACTCAACGGTATTCTTTACGAAGATGTGATTTATGTTCATCATAAAAGTCAGATAAATTATGATCATTTAAATGGAGGACCTATTAACGAATATGGCTACTATTTCGCGAAAAATATCGGCCTTGTTAGGCAAAAGGTAAATGGGTATGTTACCGGAATTTACGAGCGAAATTTAGTGGATTACTATATTGCACCGCATTAAATTGATGCTGCTTGCAAGTCGACGAACTTTAATAAATAAAAAAGGATCGTTCACTAAAATCGTTGTAAATTCGTCGTGAACATAATTGGATATGAAAACTCTAACCGCATTCCTACTTTTTATGCACGTTTTTATCGGATCTGCGCAAGACACCATTCCTTTAAACCCTTGCCCATCTTCGCCAAACTGCGTTTGTACCTATGAAAAAAAAGCGCGTAAAAGTGCACCAACCTTACCTTTTAAAGGAACATTGGATGAAAGTCGCGCCGAACTGATTAAACTGATTTCAACTATAGAAGGTGCTACTTTAGTGAAAGAAAATGCAACCTATTTACATTTTGAATTTCACACCTCTATTGGTCAATTTATTGATGATGTTGAATTCTATTTTGACGAAACAAACAAAGTGATTCACTACCGGTCGGCATCACGCGAAGGGTATGGTGATTTTGGTGCAAATATGCGACGCATGAAGAAGATTGAGCAAATGTGGTAAATACAACTACTTATTCTTCGCAGAGGATATATTTTTGAGCCAAATTGTTTCTTGTTTTAATAAGACCTCCAAATTTTTGTCCCACTTTAGCATAAGGCAGAATAATCGTCGCAACTTCCTGTTTCTCCTTGTAAAAATAAAAATTGATCGGTCGTTTCATCTCTATAGATTTTTGGATAATTTCCTCAACCGCATCTCCGCTAATACAAGCATTTCCACTTCCATCTGCCTCCACATTAAATCCGTAGAGAATAGCATCTCCTTTCTTAATATTGGATGCAAAACCAATAGAAACAGCTACAGAATCGTAGGCACACCCTTTACCCTGACGATAAAGATTGACAGCATATTGAATTTTACCAAAACAGTAGGTGTCATCAACAAGCGTGAGCGGTAAAAATGCACGCACCTTAACTTGTGGATTAAGAACATTCGTGGAACTTTTTACGAATTCCAATGACGTATATACGTAGGTCTTCCAACCTTCATCATACCCAAAATCAATTTGGTTCCCTTCAAAATCAGATAAACGATTCATTTCTTCACCTGATAAAGGTACTTGCTGCGAAAATGAGCCCCATGAGAACGTAAGAGCCACTAATACTATGATATATTTCATAATCTAAATTTAAATTTTGTGAGGAATCCTTCTTCTTATTGAAGACGAACTCGCCTTACAATTCCACTACTCCGTTTGTAATAAAAGTAGCGAATTTTAAGTTCTCTCCATGAAATCAATACCAAAACCTTGCCGAAATTAGTCTTATCAATGCTTGGCGATTCGCTCTAAAAGTCAATTTACAACCCAATACAACTAGAGAATCATGATTCTAGCCCTTGGCACTGCCAATCAAACAAAAAACCCCTCAGCAAAATTTTCGCCGAGGAGTTTACATTTTAAAAGAAGGCGTCGATTATCTTGCGAACGAACCTAGGATAACATAAGTAGTAGGATCTACAGTTGTGATCGGTTGTAATGGATCGTGAACTACAAAAAATCCTTCGTAAGTCTCTGTTATTTCTGTGACTGTCATTGTCGTTTTTTGTGAAACTGTCACAGCACCACCCGTACCCGTCAACATTTGTGTAAATAATGCAGCATTTGGTGTTTCGTCATAAGGCGTGCCATTTGGCGTCGTTGCAGCATCCGCAGCATCATGGGCATGGATATTATACATTTCACCATTCACCGTATTAGACAATGTAACTGAAATCATGGTGCCGTCCTTTTCTCCTACCAATTGCATGGTTGCTCCTAAAGTACTTGGGTGATCTCCGTCATAGGCATAGGCCGCAGCTACTTGACCAGTATTAAAAGAATAAGAAAAGTCTTCAACTCTTTTATTGTCCTTGTTACAAGATGATACTCCAATTGCTAGTACTAAACCTAGACTTAATGTAAAAATGTTTGATAATTTCATACTATAAATTTTAATGTGTTTGTTTGAAAGACATACGCCACGGTCTAGGTTATGGATTTAAATCTTTTCAATTTTTTTTCAAATTGACCAATATAAACTGATTATTCGCGCTTTCTACCTGTATAAAAAAGGGGCTATCTATTTAATTATGATGCGCTTACCTTTAGATTAGTACCAGCCAAAAAATAATTTATTTTTTTGAAAAAAATTGCATTTTAATTCCCCCGAGCATTTTTGATCGGCTGAGAACCGCATTTGTTTGCGCAGCTTTGATCCATTCGCACAACCGAATAGGTTGCGTATCATTGAAGATCACTATAAATCAAAAGAACCTCCAAGTTGAGGAATCGTCACATTCCATCCTAATTTCGTTTCAACCAACACGCGAAGGGCATCTGATTGATGCGGTTCACCATGATTCAAAAAAAGACTTTTAGGCGCTTGTTCGAAGTTGCGGAGCCATCCGAGTAACTCCATTCTGTCGGCATGTGCTGACATGGAAGAAATAGATTCTATTTGACAGGCAATTTCGTGATATTCCCCAAAAAACTTGATGTGTTTACTTCCTTCTAAAATTGCACGGCCACGTGTTCCTGCCGCTTGAAATCCGACAAAGAGTAAGGTGTTTTTAGGATCTTTCCCTTGATGACTGAGGTAATGCAAAATTCGTCCGCCTTCAATCATTCCACTTCCCGCCAAAATAATCTTTGGTTTTTTATCGAAAACGATTGCTTTGGATTGTTCATAATCGCGAACAAAATCAACCACGGTGTACATTCGATCCAATTCATAAACAGAAACATCTTGCCAGGTTTGATGCTGATCAAAAACGAGCGAAGCCTTTACACCCATAGGTGAATCTAAATAAATTGGTTGGCGAGGAATAGCCTCCTCCTCCATTAATTGATAAAGCAAATAAATCATCTCTTGTGTCCGTTCAACAGCAAACGAAGGAATCATTAAAATCCCTTTTCGCCTATACGTTTCATTAATGATCATGGCTAATTTTCCCTTCACATCTTCCTCACCATGCTCCCGATCACCGTACGTTGATTCGAGTACGATATAATCCGCTTGTTTTACTTTTTTAGGCGGATACAATAGCAGTGGATCTTTTCTGCCCATATCGCCAGAAAACAGAAAAGTTTCCCCGTTAATTTTTAATTCGACCATAGCTGATCCAATGATATGTCCGGCATTCAGAAACTGAAATTTAATTCCCGCATCTAAAATCACCCATTCATCATAATTATGTGTCGAGAAATGCGGGTGCACCAATGCTGCATCTTTGGACGTATAAAGTGGTTTGGCTTCATCATGCTTCGTATAACCATATCTATTGGCACGTTCAGCATCTTCTTCTTGAATTTTACCGCTATCTGCTAAAATAATTTCGGTCAACTCCTCCGTCGGTTTTGTACAGTAGATTTTACCTTTAAATCCATCTCTGACTAAAACAGGTAAATACCCACAATGATCCAAATGCGCGTGGGTCAAAAGAATTGCATCTATGTCGGAAGGATGAATTGGAAAAGGTTTGCGGTTTCTTTCACGTAAATCCTTTAATCCTTGGAATAATCCGCAATCCACCAAAATCTTCGTCGTTTCAACTTCTAGTAAGGTTTTTGACCCTGTAACTGTGCCCGCCCCTCCGAGAAAGGTTAATTTCACTTTTTTTTCTTCTTTCATAATATATCTACAATCTATCGAAGTTACAGGAAATTGATGTGAAAAAAAGGAAGATCTGTTTTGTTTTATACTGATAATAGTCAGTAAATTCAAGTCAACTAATTACGAAATAATGGGTGAATCACTTTCCCATTACTATGTATCATATCGAGGTGTAGCATTTCTGCAATAGTCGCGGTAATATCTATTTGCTCAAAAGGTAAATTACATATTTCCGCTTTTTTAAAATCGGGACCAGCGGCAAACAAATTAATGTGCCTACACCCTTCACAATCATCTCCGTGACCGCTAAATCCACCGAATTCATCCAGGTGTCGACCGTGATCGTTGGTGATAAAAAAGGCCGTCTTATTTTTGTAAAATGAACTAGCTTGAAGGTAGTTCCAAATAGTGAAATAGGCCTCATCAACATCACGAATCGCGTCTAAATAATCCTCCCAATTACCCGAATGACCACTGTAATCTGGCTCCCTAAAATTAATAAAAACCAAATTTGGATGATAGGTATCCAACGTGTCTAAAATGTGTTGGACCGTTATAGAATCAGGTCGATATCCTGATCCTAAGCCATTAATACCACAATCTCGATTCGGTACATAATTACCCATCCAAGCAGCATCTTGGCTATCGCTTAAAATCTCTAACTTATCCTTGCTTGTGAAAAACCAAGATTTAGTTGGGCTCGCTTTTGTTGCTTTCAGCCAATAATTTAAATAATTGGGAAATAAAGGTCGTTCACCTCCGCCATTATCGATTTCCTGATAATTCCCCGTCAATATTGCGGTGTGACCGGCAGAAGTATAGGTCGGTCCATTATTCCTGAAATTCGTAAACACGACTCCTTCGGGTGCTAAATCATGCGCCATATGGGGGATATTCTCCTTGAGCGGATCTCCCCATGTTTCAGAATAGCGTGGACCATCAACAACAAGTACAACGACGCTTTCTGCCAAATAGATGCGCTGAGTTTTCTTCTTTGAACAGCTTGAAAACGATACAACCAATAAAAAAGCAAATAAAAAAAAGCGCACTGAAGTGATCCTTTTCACATTTGCATTCGATCGACATCTATTCATTATCCTCCATATTCTTTTGATCGCTATGCAAACCATTTTTGAGTTTATTAAATCCTTTCTCTAGAGCTGTTACCCCAACCAAAACGACCAAACTCAAAATAGTCACAGCCAGCGCTGCTCCGATTCTTTCAATCCCAATCAAACAGCCAACGGCAGCCAACATCCAAATAATTGCTGCGGAGGTCACGCCATGAACCAAGCCGTTTTTTGAAAGAATCAAGCCTGCACCTAAAAATCCTATTCCTGAAACCACCTGCCCAATAACGCGTGAGGGGCTAGTGTCCGATTCAAATGAACCGGAAATCGCCACAAAAACGTAGGCGCCTAAACAGACCAAAATACTCGTTCTAATTCCTGCTGGTTTTCCTTTTATCTGGCGTTCAAGACCAATTAGAAAACCGCATAAAACGGCAACGCCACAACTTTGAAAATCCAATGGTTCAATATTCATCCTTATTATTTTTTTAGAAATTAATTAAATACAACAGTTATTCAGAATCGTATTTAGTTGTAGGACCAAATATAAAAAATTTGTGATGTCAACAATCAGATCATCTTTTCTTTGTGAGACATCATTAGAAATTCGTTAATCGTTTTTGCGAAAGGATGCACTCGGCTCAGCCAGGCGGACCTCGAGCAATTCAAATCGCAGGCGGACCTCATTGAACTCAGCGATCAAAGATTTAATAAACTACTCCCCTCTTAAAATAAGCAAAGGAATATCTCCGTAAAAGGCCATATTCTTCGTTAGACTTCGGTGGAATAGATTACCCCAGAAGCCTCGATCTCTTTTGAGTAGGGCAATTAAGGAGGCATTGTCTTTGATGGCGTATTGATTTAGCGCATCCTCGTGATAAGCGCCTTCGAGTGTATCGTAGGCATGGTCAATTCCTGCCAAATATTGGTCTAAACGCAGTTGTGTGGTACTGCCGGCTTCCAAAACGGCTTCGTTGTCAGTTTGTACGTGAATTATTTTCAGTCGGCTATCTCGTTGTTTTAAGACTTCGATCAGTGGTAAAATTTCCCGTTTATGTTGAATGCCTTCATCATCTACGGCTAAAATAACGTGCTGAATAGGTTTGAGTTCTGCTGCTTCAGGAACAACAACCATGGGACTAACTGCATGACTGATCAGATGAGTAGTGGTTGAGCCTAGAAAAAATTCGGCCAACCCACTTGCACCACGTGTACCCATTACGATCATTGTTTTCGCAGGAAATTCTTCTTCTAGTTTATGAATTAAATCAGCTAATGATCCAAGTTGAACATGACTCGTAAAAAGAGCGCTATCGTGATGCTCCAAGTCTTCAAATCGACCTTGTAATTTGACTAATGCCATTTCTGCGTCTGCAATAAAATCGGTCATATCAGGAATAACACCGACTTCACTTTGTGTGATAGGGACGGGTACCACATGGAGCAGGTGAAATTGAACGGCTTGATTATGATAGAGCTGTGAAGCAAAGGACATGGCTTTCCATGATTGATCAGAAAAATCGGTCGGTAGGAGAATGTGAAGCATAGCTGTAATTTTTAGTTAAGTTACGAAAGATACGAGGGCTTATCCAAATTTAAACACCATTTAAAAGACTGATTTTTGTCAGGATTTTTTAGGCAAGAGGCAAGAGACAGAAGGCAAGAGACTCTAGTCTTTAGTGTTGATTATAAGGCGTGAAGTAGCCCTAATTCCATATCCTGCGAAAATCAATCAGCGAAAATCAGCCAAATCTGCGTATGCGTAGCATCTGTGTTCTATTTATTATTGGGCAATAGGCAATAGACAGAAGAAAAGAGTCTCTAATCTTTAGTGTTGATTATAAGGCGTGAAGTAGCCCTAATTCCATATCCTGCGAAAATCAATCAGCGAAAATCAGCCAAATCTGCGTATGCGTAGCATCTGTGTTCTATTTATTATTGGGCAATAGACAGAAGAAAAGAGTCTCTAATCTTTAGTGTTGATTATAAGGCGTGAAGTAGCCCTAATTCCATATCCTGCGAAAATCAATCAGCGAAAATCAGCCAAATCTGCGTATGCGTAGCATCTGTGTTCTATTTACTATTGGGCAATAGACAGAAGGCAAGAGTCTCTAATCTTTAGTGTTGATTATAAGGCGTGAAGTAGCCCTAATTCCATATCCTGCGCAAATCAATCAGCGAAAATCAGCCAAATCTGCGTATGCGTAGCATCTGTGTTCTATTTATTATTGGGCAATAGGAAATAGACAGAAGACAAGAGTCTCTAATCTTTAGTGTTGAGTATAAGGTGCGAAGTA
>Ga0222668_1000074_pt1 | contig 70898 bp, 68 predicted proteins | sample AntAcemetagen728_FD_179823 | JGI IMG/M metagenome (GOLD analysis project Ga0222668, IMG submission 179823) | Saline water microbial communities from Ace Lake, Antarctica - #728 | ecosystem: Environmental > Aquatic > Non-marine Saline and Alkaline > Saline | place: Antarctica: Ace Lake...
CGGGCCCGGACGCAAAAACCAATGCATCCTCACTGCCGGCCTCGACCGGCTGAACCGGTAATTCCGGAACGCTGTTGTCGGCATAATACCAGTCCTCCAAAAAGGACACCTGCAAGGCCAAAGTCGCCGGCCCCACGATCATCATGTGGGTGTCCCGCCACGCGCCCAATGGACCCTTCCCCATATATTCGTCGCCCACATTGAGGCCTCCAAGAAAACCCGTATGGCCGTCAATAATCACTACCTTGCGATGATTGCGAAAATTCATTTGGAAGCGCCGCCCAATCTGCCGATTGGTCACAAACGCCTCAATCTGGACACCCGCGGCCCGCAATTCCTCGACATAGGAAACCGGCAATCCCTTCGATCCCACTTTATCGTACAAAACCCAACAACGCACCCCCCGCTTGGCTGCAGCGAGGAGGACGGATTTCATTTTTCGTCCCAATTGATCGTCGTGGAATACGTAAAACTGAACCACTGCATAAGTTTGCGCGGCCTCCAGCGCGGCAAAGATGGCCGCAAAGGTTTCCTCCCCATCGACCAGAAGCTTGGTCCGGTTCCCGGTCACCACCGGAATTTTCCGCAATTCTTCGGCCAGTTCCTGCATGTCCCGGTATTTCACGGGCAGGGCAATCCGGTGTTCGGACAAGGCCGTCAGGATCTTGCTCCGGGCCGCATCAAGTTCTGGAACCTTCCCCGATCCCGCGAGAATATAGCCGGAAAAGCGGGACTCGCCAAAAATCAAAAAGAGCGGAATCACCAGCCAGGGAAAAATCAACAATGCCAGTCCCCAGCCAATGGCGGACTGAGGGGTCCGGGCCACCATCACCGCCCGAAGGGCAAAGAAGACTCCCAGTCCTTGAACCAAGATCGTGACGACCGGGACAATCCAAGTCAGGCCGAAAAAAATCATTGGCCTTCCTCCGCCCGGTAGGCCGCCGCGAGGAGACTGACGGGGTGTTGGACCGAAACATCGAGGAAAAATTTCTTTGCTCCACTTTCCAATTGCAAATGACACCCGGGATTGGCCGTGGCCACCAGAGGCGCCTTGGTCTCGGCGATATGTCCCATCTTGCGTTTCTGCAATTTGGCCGCCATCTCCGGTTGGGTGATATTATAAATTCCCGCGCTGCCACAGCACCAGGTCGACTCCGCGAGTTCGGTCAAGATCAAACCCGGAATCACTTTGAGAACTTCTCGGGGTTGACGGGTAATTTTTTGTCCATGACACAAATGGCAGGCCTCATGATAGGTCACGGTTTGAGGGACCGGAGTCGAGGTGGGCGTGCGGATTCCAATTTCGCAGAGCCACTCGTGGATATCCTTGAGTTTGACCGACCAGAGCTTAGCACGTTCGGCATATTCCGGGTCGTCGTGGAGCAAATGGTCATAGTTCCTCAGATGCGATCCGCACCCCGCCGCATTGGTGATGATGGCATCCAGTCCCTCCAAATCGAAGGCATCTAACTGTCGCCGAGCCAGTTCGCGGGCTGTTTCCACCTCTCCATTGTGAGCGTGGAGCGAACCACAGCAAAATTGCACTGCCGGAGTATGAACCTCACAGCCATTGGCCTGGAGCACTTCCACCGTGTCGCGATTGACTTGCGAAAACACTAGATCTTGCACACATCCGGTCAACATCCCGACCCGATGACGAACCTCACCCGCCGGGCGCTCGACCGGCCGAATGAGCTGATGAGAAAACCGGGCTTGGGCTTGTGGCGTCATCCGCTCCAACTCCCGGAAGCGATAAGGCAACAGACGGTTAAGATGTAAAGCCCGAAAGGCCGTTTGCACCCCGCTCGCGCGATAAAGCCATAAGAACCGTCCGACCAAGCGCAACAAGCGCGGTCGGGTGAACAATCCCTTCAAAATCACGGTGCGAATGAGATCACGCTGCGGACTTTGCAAGACCCCGGATCGCTCGGCATCGGCCCGCGCAGTCTCGAAAAGTTGCGTGTAATCGACTGCGGCCGGACAGGCGGTCTCGCAGGCGAGGCATCCGAGACAAAAATACATCTCGTCGGCAAAAGTCTTCGTGGGTTCGATTTTTCCGTCGGCAATCCCCCGCATCAACGCGATCCGGCCCCGGGGACTATTTCGCTCCACTTTCGTGTCGTCGTAGGTCGGACAAGTCGGCAAACACATCCCACAGTGCATGCACTGCTGCAAAACCGCGTAGTCCAGCTCGCGAAGCAAGCTGGAGGGTTTTGCAGAACGCTCAACGTCGAGGTTCGAGTCTCCAGCGCCGTCTGGTGAAGTCATTTCTGCCTCCTTTTCTCAGCGGTTTCGACGTTCGACATTGAAGGCTCGATCTTCGATCTTCGGTTCATCAAAAGATTTTCCCTGGATTGAGGATGTCGTTGGGATCAAAGGCCGTCCGGATCCGCCGCATTACTTCAAGGTTCATGTCGCCGATCGCATCTTTCAGAAAGGCTTTCTTGGCTAATCCGACCCCATGTTCTCCTGTGATGGTGCCGCCCAGTTTGATCGCAAAATCAAAAATCTCCTTCATCGCCAGCTCGACCCGGTGCATTTCCTCGACGTTTTTCTCATTAGTCAAAAAAGTGGGGTGTAAATTTCCATCTCCCATGTGCCCGAAGGTGCCTATTTTGAGTTGATGTTTTTCGGCCACACCTTGAATGAACGAGACCATCCGGGCCAACTCGCTCCGAGGCACGGTGGCGTCTTCCAGAATCGTGGTCGGAGCCAGCCGGGCCAAGGCGGAAAAGGCCGCCCGCCGGGCCGAAGCCAACTGGAGGGCCTCTTCTTCTGAAGCGGCAATCTTCACCTCTTTAGCTCCACAGTTTCGGGCGATCTCCGCCATCCGCAGGGCTTCTTCTTCCACCGCGGCCGGATGGCCATCGCTCTCCATCAACAAGACTGCCGCCGCTTCCCGCGGCAAGCCAATTTTGGCAAAATCCTCCACGCAATTGACCGTCACCCGATCCAAAAATTCCAATGTGCAAGGGATGATTTTGGCCTCAATGATGGCGGACACGGTATTGGCCGCATCCTCCATCCGGTCATAGGTCGCCAAAAGCGTCTGCCTCGCCGCCGGTTTGGGAATTAAAGCCAACATCACTTGGGTGATGACACCCAAGGTGCCTTCGGACCCAATAAAAAGATCCCGGAGCGAATAACCCGCCACGTCTTTAACACATTTATTTCCGGTAAAGATTCGTTCCCCATCGGGCAGAATGATCTCCAAACCCATGACATAATCGCGGGTCACCCCGTATTTCAATCCGCGCAACCCCCCGGAATTCTCGGCCACATTGCCTCCGATGGTAGAAATCTTCATCGAACCCGGATCCGGGGGATAAAACAACCCAGCTTTTTCCGCCGCTTGCGCGATCTCCTCGGTGACCACGCCCGCTTCCGCCGTCAGGGTCAAATTTTTTCGATCCACTTCCAAAATTCGGTTCATCTTGGAAAGGCACAACACCACCCCTCCCTCCACCGGAACGCTGCCGCCGCTCAACCCGGTCCCGGATCCGCGCGTCACGATGGGAAAACCTTCGGCATTGGCCGCCTTCAAAATCGCAGAAACCTCATCCGCTGTCTGCGCGAAAACTACCGCCAGCGGCATTTGCTGGAGCACCGCTGTTCCATCAAAGGAATAAGGGATCAAATCCTCGGGTTCGCTCAAAATCTCGGAAGGAGAAAATATTCCAGAGAGCGTCTTGAGAATTTCGGCCTTGGCAGACATCGCCGGATCATAGCGACCTCTTCAAAAATGAAAATGCAATTTCATTTTCTCGATCCCCGGCGTGTCGGGCGCATCTCATTGAAGCGGCCACCGAGGGGAACTGGGTAGAAGCGAAGGCGCGAGGAGTGCTGACTGGCGCTGGATTAGCCGTGAGGCAAACGGATGGCGGACATGCTTACCGACTGGGTCAGCTATCTGGAAAAAGCCAATGAGCTCAGGGAGGCGATGGCCGGGATCAGCGCGGCGCGGATCAATCGTCTGCTGGGCGCATTCAAGCTGATTGCAGGAAGAAGGTCGACACGGTGGCTCATTGCGACGGAGATATGGGAAGCAAACGGGGCGCATCTTTCTTTTCCTGACGCCAAATGCCGACTCAACTACTTGAACTGATTCTTACAGAGTTAGAAAACTTGATTTGACGCGACTGTCTTCATGGCAAACGGTAACTCCGCATTCTCTTCCGATCCAGGATCTTCAACAATCTGCTACCAGTGACTAATCTCGCCTCACTTCCTCCGAAACGCCAACTTCCTGCCGGGGCCACCATTTTGCTGTGGGTTCTCGCGGTGGCCCTTCTCTCGATCGGTGCGACCGGACTTGTGGTCTGGCGGGCCACCTCGCGGGTCTATGACGATGCCACGGAGGCGGCTCAGACCGTCGCGACCGCGTTTCAAAATGCCCTCAACCTCACCCCGGAGATTCGCGTCAATTCGGTCGTCGTCATCGCGGCAACCACGCCGGCCAGCGAACTGGTCACGGCCAAAAAGCAAATCCGGGTCCGCGAGTCTTCCGAACAAACCTGGATGCACAGCAAGAAGACTTTTGTCATCGAAGCGACGTTCACCGCCCGGGCCGGATTCGATTTTCAAATCCCTCTTTGCATCCAGATTGATTCCCGCAACCTTGGGCTCAATGCCGACTTACCTCCGCCCAAGATCCTCTCCGTCAGCATGAGTGACCTCCGAATTTTGCAGGATGAAAATGGTCTTTGGAACAAACTCACTGCCGAAGATCGAGAAAAGGCCTTCCACAGCTTGGAACAAAAAGCCCGCGACGAATTCATCGGGTCTGATTTTCTCGCCAAGGCCGCCAATGCGGGAGAAGCCATTATCCGCGAAACCCTCGACGCTAGTGCGGTCCAGATCGGACTGCCAAAATCAGCTTCTCCCTAAGGCCTCTTCCCGCAATCAGCCCCCCGCAGGCTGGCCTTTGACCACTTCCCGCCCTGCCGCCACCAGGAGATTGCATGCTTCGGCACAGAGCAGAGGAATTTCGTCCTCCTCCCCGGAGGCACCAAGAGATATCGCGTCGGCCGGAGTGACCTTCCAAAGAATCCGCCGCAGGCATCCGGGCGTCCCCCGACAAACCTTCTCCACCAACCCTCGCGCCTGCTCGTCATTAATTTTTCGAACCACCGCGTACATCCCGCTTTGACGTCCTAGAGTTTCGCGCAAATCCACCGGAATCAATCCGCCCCGGGCGAACGCTTCCGCCGTCGCGAACGCGGCCGGATAGAGGAAATCCAGAGCGAGCAAGATCTCCCTGGCCTCCGCCAGGTCGAGTCGCCAACCGTGACGGAGATTCGGAGCGGTCTTCAGCGGTCGGTATTTACCGGCGTCGTCAAACCGGGCAATGGCAATCGCCTCATAGGGATCGGTCCACGTTTCCAGATCAATTCGTTCCTGATCCTCGCAATGCCTGAGTTCGGCCCCCGGTCCGTTCGGCACGACCTGAACCTCGCCGATCCAGAACGTTCCCGCATCCAGTCGGCACCGCAGCGCGTCTTTTAAATCCCCCTTCATTGCTTCTCGTTTTACTAATGGGCCCCGGCCTTTCGGCGGACCATTTCCGGCACCTTACTGACATTGTCGACCACGTAGTCATAGGGAGGATCAAACACCTCATCGTCGCGTTGCTCGGCCTTCCCGGTGCAATTGTCAAAACGGTTGTCTTTCGTCTTCAAGCGTCCACCGCTTTCCGCGTAGATGGGATTTTGGACATCTTGATAATAATTGCTCTCGCTCAAAATCAAGGCATCAGCGCGTGCATTGGTGCAGTAAAAATTCCCCGGGCAGTTAAAATAGTTGTTGTACATGTGGACCTTCGCTTTGCGGGCCGCGGGCATCCGGGAATCGCAACCCTGTCCCCACCAATTGTGGTGCAACGTCACTCGGACTTCTTTAATGTCCCGTTTCTTCTTTTTCTTAACCGCCCGCCCCACCGCCAGCATGGTGTAGCGGTGTTTCGGCTGGTTGATATAGTAAAACTTACACCATGAGACGGTCACATCATTGGCACCCTCGGTGATATCTATGCACCCATCGCCACAGTCGACAAAGGTGCAGTGATCAATCCAGACCTTCTTTCCGCCGCGAATGGTTACTCCATCACCACCGCCTTTTCCCTTGGAATTCATCGGATTGGTGAAGGTCAGATTTTTCAAGATGACATGCTCGACCCCACTGCGAAGATACAAATTCCCCACGATCGTCGGATTCTTTCCCGTGCCGATAACCGTCTTTTGCGACGCCACAGCCACGCTGCCAATGGCAAGGGTGCCTGACACCTTGATGATGAGAGGGCCTTCCGACTTCAACATCTGGGTCAAGTCGGCGGCCGTATTCACCGAAACGGTTTCCCCTCCCTTACCCCCAAGGGATTCAGCGGCAAAACCGTCCTGCCCGTAGACCGCCTCCGAGATGCTCAGGGCGAGAAGAAGAATTGTCGAAAGGCAGAGTTTATGGAATGAAAAACGAGTCATGTTCTATACGCAGGCCACAAACTTTCGCAGAAATTTCAACTTTGTCCACCGAGCCGGGAGAAACCTCGAACCTCGAATGACCAATGACCAATGACCAATGACCAATGACCAAAAAGAACGCGTCCTGATCGTCGATGGTCACAGCATGATCTTTCAGTGGCCGGATTTGGCAGCGATGCATGCCAGCAATCCCGCCCGCGCTAGAGAAGCCCTCATTCGCATGCTCGACGGCCTGCGCGATGGGTCCAATCAACATGTTGTCCTGGTTTTTGACGGCAAGGGAACCCGCACGCAAGAGGCGGGCGAACCCCACCATATCCAGGTCTTCTACTCAAAGTCCGGTCAAACTGCGGACTCGGTCATCGAGCGTCTCGTGGCCAAATATGGATCTTCCTACGCGGTGACCGTCGCCACCGATGATCGACTGGAACAAACGACGGTGGCCACGTTCGGCGGATCCTCGATTTCCTCGCTGCATCTCCGAGCGGAAATCGATAACGCCAATCGTGATCTCAGCGAGCGTCTGCGCCGCTTACGGAAAAGAAGAAGCTAACTTCAACCAAAAAACCAGAGGCGCGCCGTCCAAACATCCAGCTTTCCGGACAGCGGGGACCAAGTCCCTCCAAAATTGAAGGCATCCGGTGGGAAAAATCCCCGGGATGCGAGAAGCTTTCTTCTTTAGTTCGCTCCCAAATCCTCGCCCACCATGTAGCGGGTGAAACGGCGGATGATGATATTCTCACCTAACTCCGAGATCTTGGAATTCACGAAATCTTGGATCGTCAGATCCGGATCCTTAATGAACGCCTGTTCGAGCAAGCAAAGCGTGGTATAAAATTTGTCAATTTTGCCATTGACGATTTTATCCACAATATTGGCGGGTTTGCCAACCACTTGAGCGGCAAAAATCTCGCGCTCGCTAGCGATGAGAGCTTCCGGCACCAAATCGCGAGACACATAGGTCGGATTCGAAGCTGCGATGTGCAGCGTGATGTCTTTGACGAATTCCCGGAAGATTTCGTTCTTGGCCACAAAGTCGGTTTCGCAGTTGATCTCGACCAATACGCCGACCTTACCTTGCAGGTGGATATAGGAAGCAACAATGCCCTCTTTGGCGGCCCGAGAAGACTTTTTGCCCGCTCCGGCGATGCCCTTTTTACGAAGAATTTCTTCCGCTTTGGAGACGTCGCCCGCGGCCTCTTCCAAGGCCCGCTTGCAATCCATCATCCCCGCGTTGGTTTTTTCGCGAAGCTCTTTGACAAGAGCAGGTGTGATATCAGACATTTTTTAAATAGGTTTATTCTTGATTGTATTTGGTTGATAAAAGGGAGCCGATGAGAGCCCATTAACCCTCAACGATCACCCATCAACTATCAACCGGCGACGAAGCCGCCTTATTCAGCAACGGCTTCGAGTTCGCTCGGAGCGGTAATCTTAGCCCGGACACCCTGAGCTTCGACGATCACGTTGACGATTTTCTGCAAGATCACGCGGATCGAACGTATCGCATCGTCGTTTCCGGCGATGGGGTAAGCGACGCGATCGGGGTCGCAATTGGTATCAACAATCGCCACCACGGGGATCTTCAACCGGGTCGCTTCGGCGACCGCGATGCCTTCGCGGTTGGTATCAATGATCAAAACCGCGTCGGGAAGACGCTCCATTCCGAGCACCCCTTCGAGGTTACGATGGAGCTTGGTTGCCTCACGTCGCAATGCGGAAGTCTCCGCCTTGTTCATGCGGGCAAAAGCCGGAGTTTTTTCCAGCTCTTGAAATTCCCGCAAGCGGGCCACGCTGCGACGAATCGTCTGCAAGTTGGTCAAGGTTCCACCCAACCAGCGTTCGTTGACGAAGAACTGATTTGTGGCGATAGCCGCTTCACGAACAGCCCCTTGGGCCTGTTTCTTGGTTCCGACGAAGAGGATTTTTCCTCCGCCTTTGACCACATTCGCCAAGTAGTTTGATGCCGCCGTGAGTTGATCAACCGTGATGGCCAGGTTGATGATGTAAATGGAGTTTTTTTCTTCCAGAATGAAATCCTTCATTTTGGGATTCCATCGCTTGGTTTGGTGACCGTAATGAACGCCTGCTTCCAGGAGTTCGGTCATGGTTTCGACTTTGGGAGATGATTGGGACATTGAGTGTGTTTAGCTCGCGGCTGTTTGAGGTTCCTCGGTAGTGAGGGGATCGGCAAGGTGGACAATATCCACCTCGCGATTGGTTGGGAATCCGGTTCCGGCAGGAATCAGATGCCCCATGATCACGTTTTCTTTGAACCCGCGGAGGCGATCCACCTTGCCGAGGGTTGCCGCTTCGGTCAGAACACGCGTAGTGTCCTGGAACGAGGCAGCGGAGATGAAGCTGTCCGTCTCAAGCGACGCTTTGGTGATGCCGAGCAACACCGGTGAGGCTTCCGCAGGCTTACCGCCCTTGGCGACCACGGATTCGTTTTCCGCAGCGAAGGCCAGACGATCAACTTGATCGCCCCAGAGGAGCGTCGTGTCGCCCGGATCGGTGATTTTCACCTTCCGGAGCATCTGACGAACGATGATCTCGATATGTTTGTCGTTAATTTCAACACCCTGCAGGCGATACACCTCCTGCACTTCATTGAGCAAATGTTCCTGCAATTCCTGAGGACCGCAGACTTCCAGCACCTCGTGGGGAACCACCGGGCCTTCGGTCAATTGCTGACCTTTTTTGACCAGATCGCCCTTGAAGACGATGATGTGTTTGGCCAGCGGGATGAGGTGTTCTTCCTCGTCCCCGGTTTCGACGTCTTTGACGATCAGTCGGCGTTTGCCGCGAACGGTTCCGCCGATATCCACGATTCCTTCAATCTTGGCAATTTCGGAAGCATCTTTCGGACGGCGGGCTTCGAAGAGCTCGGCCACCCGGGGCAAACCACCGGTGATGTCCTTCGTCTTGGCAATTTTCCGCGGCGTTCGCGCCAAACGCGTTCCGGCGGTTACTTTTTGAGCTTCTTTCACCTCAACGTGCGCGCCGGCCGGGATCGAGTAGCTGGCGAGAATATCTTTATTCTCTCCAACGATGACAATCTGAGGATGCAAATCCTCCTTGTGCTCGATGACCACGGTGCCTTTGATGCCGGTGGCTTCGTCCTCTTCCTTCCGGATGGTGACGCCAGGAATCATGTCGCGGAATTCGATCCGGCCCGGTTTCTCGGTGATGATAGGAACGTTGTATGGATCCCACTGAATGAACGCGACGCCCTTTTTCACTTCGCTACCGTCGGCGACCGAAATATTCGATCCGATAACGATGTTGTAGCTTTCGAGTTCCCGGCCCTCTTTGTCATGGAGGCTGACGGTGCCGTTTTTGTTCAAAACAACAAACTTCCCTTCGGTGCTTTCGACGACTTTAAGGTCATTGAATCGCACGGTGGCGTCATGCTTGGCCTTGATGATAGGCTGTTTAAAGGTCTGGCTGGCCGTTCCACCGACGTGGAAGGTTCGCATGGTCAACTGGGTGCCGGGTTCGCCGATCGACTGGGCAGCGACGATACCGACAGCTTCACCGATCTTGATCGGAAGCCCTGTGGAGAGGCTGAGGCCGTAACATTTCACGCAAATTCCACGCTTCGCCTCACAAGTCAGAGCGGAACGAATCCGGAGGGTCTCCAAACCGATTTTCTCCAAAGCGCTGGCGACTTCTTCCTCAATGATCTCGCCGGACTTCACCAGCACCGTGCCGGTGACAGGATCCTTGACGGTCTCACAGGAGGCGCGACCGACGATGCGAGTGGCCAAACTGACGACCTCTTCATCGCCCTCATAGATTGGGCTGACCGGAATGCCATTGACGGTTTCGCAGTCGTCGCGGGTGATGATAACATCCTGAGCGGCATCGACCAACTTACGAGTGAGGTAACCGGAATCGGCCGTTTTCAGTGCCGTATCCGCGAGTCCCTTACGCGCCCCGTGGGTGGAGATGAAATACTCGAGAACCGAGAGCCCCTCGCGGAAGTTGGAAATAATCGGCCGCTCAATGATTTCGCCGGAGGGCTTGGCCATAAGACCACGCATCCCTGCGAGTTGCTTCACTTGGGTGCGGTTACCGCGAGCCCCGGAATCAACCATCATAAAGACGGGATTCATTTCCCGAAGGCCGTCATTATACTCCAGGGTGCGAAACAGGGCCGTGGCCAACTCTTCGCCCGTATGGGTCCAAATGTCCTGCACCTTGTTCTTCCGTTCCCCATCGGTGATGATTCCGCGTTGGTATTGCTTCGCCACGTCGCCGATCTCTTTGTAAGCGCGTGCGATCTGGCCGGCTTTTTCGTCCGGAATCTTCATATCAGTGATTCCGATCGAGATTCCCGCCTTGGTCGCGGCCTTAAAGCCCATTTCCTTAAGGAGATCAAGTGTTTCCACCGTGCGCTGCTGGCCGACGGCCTTATAGCAACGCAGAATGATGTCGGAAAGCTGCTTCTTACCGCAGACCTTATTGTAAAAGCCTAATTCGTTCGGCCAAGTCTGGTTGAAGACAACTCGTCCAGCGGTGGTTTCAAGAATCTTGGATTCGGGATCACCGTAAACGGTCTTCACCCCAAGATCCGGATTCTTAAAGCGAACCCGAGTATGGGTCCGAACGGCTCCTTCCGCGATGGCGAGTTCGACCTCGTCGGGGTCCGCAAAGAGCGGCATCCGCTTATTTTTATCTGCATCTTCGCCACGTGGAGACTGGGTGAGATAATAACACCCCAAAGGAATGTCCTGCGAAGGCGTGGTAATGGGCTTTCCGCTCGAAGGCGAGAAGATGTTATTAGGCGCGAGCATGAGCAGGCGGGCTTCCAACTGGGCTTCCACCGAAAGCGGCACGTGCACAGCCATTTGATCGCCATCGAAATCCGCGTTGTAGGCGGTACAAACGAGCGGGTGAATCCGGATCGCTTCGCCTTCAATCAACAGCGGCTCGAAAGCCTGGATCGACAGGCGGTGCAAAGTCGGAGCACGGTTGAGAAGTACCGGATGCCCCTTGGTGACCTCGTCGAGGATGTCCCACACTTCGGCGGTTTGACGCTCGATAAGTTTTTTCGCGCTGCGCACGGTATGGACATGACCTTGTTCCTTCAGTCGACGAATGATAAACGGTTCAAATAGAACCAAAGCCATTTTTTTCGGCAGCCCGCATTGGTTGAGCTTCAGCTCGGGCCCAATGACGATGACGGAACGTCCAGAATAATCGACGCGTTTTCCGAGAAGGTTCTGACGGAAGCGTCCTCCCTTGCCCTTGAGCATGTCGCTGAGGGACTTGAGCGGACGGTTGGCGGCACCGGTGACGGCGCGGCCGTGACGTCCATTGTCGAAGAGAGCATCAACCGCTTCCTGCAACATGCGCTTTTCGTTCCGAATAATGACTTCGGGCGTTTTTAGTTGCAACAGAGTCTTAAGGCGGTTGTTGCGGTTGATGACGCGTCGATACAAATCGTTCAGATCCGAGGTGGCAAACCGGCCCCCTTCCAAGGGCACGAGCGGACGCAGATCCGGCGGAATAACCGGGAGCACGGAGAGAATCATCCACTCCGGACGGGTCTTCGATTGCATGAACCCGAGGACGAGTTTGAGACGCTTGGCCAACTTCTTCCGAAGCTGTTTGCTCCGGGTCGCCTCCATGCCTTCCTCAATTTCTTCAATGAGTTTCTGCAGATCGAGTTGTTCGAGAAGCTTATGAATCGCTTCGGCGCCCATTCCGGCGGTGAAGGCGTCATCGTACTGGTCCTCCGCTTCGCGGAGTTCCGTTTCGTTCAACAACTGGCACCTCTGAAGCGGGGTGTTGCCCGGATCGGTGACGATGTAATCCTCATAATAGATCACCCGCTCGAGTTGGCGACTAGTCATGTCAAGCATGAGCCCGATGCGGGACGGCATGCATTTGTAAAACCAAATATGGGAAACCGGCACAGCCAGATCAATGTGGCCCATGCGCTCACGCCGCACGCGGCTCAAGGTCACTTCAACGCCGCAACGATCGCAAACGACCCCTTTGTGTTTGATCCGCTTGTATTTTCCGCAGGAACACTCCCAATCCCGCGTCGGCCCGAAGATCCGCTCGCAGAACAAACCGCCTTTTTCCGGCTTGAAGGTGCGGTAGTTGATTGTTTCCGGATTTTTAACTTCGCCCTTGCTCCAGCTCCGGACATTTTCAGGGGCCGCCACCATGATGGCAACCTCGTCGAATCCTGGTGCCCGTTGATCCCCGAAGATCTCTCCAATGTTCACGTCTTTCATGCTTATGATATGTGTTGTTCGATTCGCTTCGTGGTTCAGGCGACTTCCGCCTCGCCGAGTGTTGGTTCCTTGCCCCCGACGCGAACGTCCAGACCAAGTCCCTTCATTTCCTTAATAAGAACGTTGAAGGATTCGGGTGTCCCCGCCTCCAGCGAGTTGTCGCCTTTGACGATAGATTCGTAAATCCGGGTGCGTCCTTGGACGTCATCGGATTTGACCGTGAGCAACTCTTGCAGGGTGTAGGCGGCCCCGTAGGCTTCGAGCGCCCAGACCTCCATCTCCCCGAAACGTTGTCCGCCGTATTGGGCTTTGCCTCCCAGAGGTTGCTGGGTGACGAGACTGTAAGGACCGACGGCGCGGGCGTGGATCTTGTCCGCGACGAGGTGTCCGAGTTTCAACATGTAAATGTATCCGACCACGACCTGTTGATCGAAGGTGTCACCGGTGCGACCGTCAAAGAGAGTCGATTTGCCCGTTTCAGTGATCCAGGTGAAGTTTTCCTTCGTCTTGGCTTCTTTCAAATATTCCGTGATTTGCGCTTCGGAAATTCCGTCGAAGACCGGAGTGGCGACCTTAAATCCGAGCGCTTTTGCGGCGACTCCGAGGTGGGTCTCCAAGACCTGTCCGACATTCATTCGACTCGGCACACCCAACGGATTGAGAACGATATCGACGGGCGTTCCGTCAGCGAGATAAGGCATGTCTTCCTCAGGCACGATCTTGGCGACGACACCCTTGTTACCATGGCGACCGGCCATCTTGTCGCCGACCGAAAGCTTCCGCTTACTGGCGATGTACACCTTGACCTGCTTGATGATGCCGGGATCGACGTCGTCCCCGCTCTCGACCCGACCGAGGTTTTCTTCCCTCTCGCGTTCGAGTTCTTCGAAACGATGTTCGTATTGGCCGATGATCTCGCGGATCTTGTTGCGGATCGGGCTGGGATCGATTTCCACGTGATCGTACACCGCCGCCAATTTGCGCAAGAGTTGCTTAGTGATCTTGCGGTTCGCGGGAATGATGATCTCGCCAGTTTGGGCGTTGACGACGTCCAAAGGAATCTTCTCGTTGAGGAGAATATTCGAAAGCGCCGCCGTGAGTTGCTCGTGGAGACCGTCTTTCTTCTTCTTGTGATCGTCGAGGATCATTTTCTGCTGCCGTTTGGATTCGGCTGGCGTCATTTTGCTCCGGGTCACTTCTTTTTTGGAAGAGACTTTCACGTCCATGATGATGCCATAGGTTCCGGACGGCACGGTTAGAGACGTGTCTTTGACATCGGCTGCTTTTTCTCCGAAAATCGCCCGGAGGAGTCGTTCCTCGGGAGCCAATTCGGTTTCGCTCTTCGGCGTGATCTTTCCCACGAGAATATCTCCCGGCTTGACCTCTGCGCCAATGCGGATGACGCCATCGGGACCGAGATGCTGCAAGGCTTCCTCGCTCACGTTGGGAATGTCGCGGGTAATTTCCTCTGGGCCGAGTTTGGTATCCCGGGCTCCGATTTCGAACTCGTCGATGTGGATGGAGGTGTAGATATCTTCTTTGACCACCTTCTCGGAGATCATGATGGCATCTTCGAAGTTGTATCCGTTCCAAGGCATGAAGGCCACAAGCACATTCCGACCCAAGGCCAGTTCGCCTTTTTCGGTGTTCGGTCCGTCGGCAATGACATCCCCGGCCTTGACCGGCTGGCCTTTGTGGACAATCGGCTTTTGGTTGATGCAGGTGCTGGCATTCGAACGCATGAACTTGCGCAATTCGTAGACCCAAACGCCATTGGCCACGTCGGTCTTGATCTTCTTACGACCTTCGGGCAGTTCCCCGCTCTTGGTTACGACGATCTGACTTCCACTCACGGAGGCAATGACCCCATCGGATTCCGACAGTACCACTGCTTTGGAGTCACGGGCGACCCGTCCTTCGAGACCGGTTCCAACCAGCGGGGATTCGGAAATCAAGAGCGGCACACCCTGGCGCTGCATGTTCGATCCCATCAGGGCGCGGTTGGCATCATCATGCTCGAGGAAGGGGATTAGACCTGCGGCCACGGAGACAAGTTGCTTCGGCGACACGTCCATGTATTCGACCTTGTCGGCCGCGATATCGACGAACTCACCGCGATAGCGGGAGGAAACCAAGTCCCCAAGGAATTTTCCCTTAGAGTCCATCGGTGCACTGGCCTGGGCGATATAGTACTTCTCATCCAGATCACCGCTGAGATAAACGACATCTTCGGTCGCGTGTGAATCCCTAACTTTCCGATAAGGAGTTTCGATGAAACCGAATTCGTTCACCCGGGCAAAGATGCTCAAGGAACTGATCAGTCCGATGTTAGGACCTTCGGGCGTTTCAATCGGACAAATCCGTCCGTAGTGAGAAGGATGAACGTCACGAACCTCAAATCCGGCTCGGTCCCGGCTCAGGCCGCCAGGCCCAAGAGCCGAAAGACGCCGTTTGTGAGTCAACTCGGACAACGGATTCGTCTGATCCATGAACTGGCTCAGTTGAGACCGGCCAAAGAAGTCACGGATCACCGCGCTAAGCGATTTAGGATTGATGAGTTTTTGCGGGGTGATCTGATCGATCCCGGCATCAAACAAAGTCATTCGCTCACGCACCAGACGCTCCGTCCGGGCAAGGCCCACGCGGCATTGGTTGGCAAGCAATTCACCCACCGTTCGCACCCGGCGGCTGCCCAAGTGATCGATATCGTCGGTCATCCCTTCGCCCTGGCGAAGTTTGACCAGATATTTCATCGCAGCGACAAAATCGTCCTTCGTCAGCGTGCGTTCGTCATCTTTGATTCCGAGGCCCAGCTTCTGATTAAGCTTGTGCCGTCCGACCCGACCGAGGTCATAACGTTTCGGATCGAAGAAGAGCCGTTTCAGCATGCTGCGAGCATTTTGCACCGTGGGAGGATCGCCAGGGCGCAATTTGCGGTAAATTTCTTTCAGGGCCTCTTCCTCGTCGTGGGCGGGGTCCTTCTTGAGCGACTTGATGATCGTGTCGTCTTCCTTGGTGTCGACCACCTTCACTTTTTTATGCCCGAGGGTCAAAAGCTGCCGAACGGTCGCGGCATTCAAAGGCTCAAAGGCCCGGGCAACCGTAATCTCGCCGTCCCGAATGTCTTCAATTAAGACTTTCGAACTAATTTCTTCCTCATCCAGATCCTCACTCAGCTTGAGCGTATCAACGGTGTAGAACAAATTGATGATATCTTCGTCCGAAGGATGTCCGAGCGCCCGAAGAAACGTCGTAGCGAGGAACTTCCGGCGGCGCTTGCGCCGATCGAGATAAACATAGAGCAGATCGCTGGTGTCAAACTGCACTTCGATCCAAGAACCGCGGTCCGGAATGATGCGGAATCCGTGGAGGAGCTTTCCATTGAGATGGACATTGCTCTCAAAGCAAATACCCGGGGAGCGGTGCAACTGGCTCACAACCACGCGCTCCGCGCCATTGACCACAAAGGTCCCTTGGGGCGTCATGAGCGGAATCTCGCCCATGTAAACTTTTTCCTCCTTCGTGCTGCGTTCGTCTTTGTAACGAAAGGTCACGTAGAGAGGTCCGCTGTAGGTGAGGCCTTCTTTTTGGCACTCGACCGATTCCATCTTCGGATCGTTCAGGTCGTAGCTGACAAAATCGAGGCTGGCGGTTTCTTCAAATCCAAAAATCGGGAAGAATTCTCGAAAAACCGCTTGAAGCCCCACATTTTTACGTTTGCTGGGGTCAACGGTTTTCTGGAAAAAATCGTCGTAGGAATTGATCTGCAACTCGATGAGGTTCGGAGGTGCGATGGCTTCCTTCAATTTGCCGAAGTGAATGCGTTCAGACATGGCGGTATGGGTTATCGGGATGTGGAGCTGTGAGGCGGTACTTTTGGACGATCAACTGCGGGGAGAAAGCAAAACGTCCACGGGCGAGCGGAGAGGAATTTCTCGGCTCGTGCGGGGACGCGGTTTTGGGCTTTTTTCCAGACAGTGCAGATGGCGTACGTGATACGGCGGAGTGTAGATAGTGACTCCCAGCGTCGGGAACGCAAGCCGAAAAATAAAATATTTTTATTTTTCGACTGCGTTCCAACAAAACGCAGGGAAGTGAATTACTTAATTTCGACCTTGGCGCCAGCGGCCTCGATCTTCTTCTTAATCTCTTCGGCTTCTTCTTTGGTGACGCCTTCCTTGAGGGCCTTGGGAGCGCTTTCCACCAAAGTTTTTGCTTCGGCGAGACCGAGTCCGGCCACGGAGGCGCGAACTTCTTTAATGACAGCAATCTTATTGCCACCAACTTCGGTCAGGATGACGTCAAAGGAAGTCTTCTCTTCGGCCGCAGGTGCGGCACCACCACCGGCGGCGGCGACTGCGACTGGAGCTGCGGCGCTCACGCCCCATTTTTCTTCAAGTTGTTTCACCAGGTCAGCGACTTCCAAGACGGTAAGAGCGCTGAGTTGGTCGACGAGGTTTGTGTTATCTGCCATGGTAGTATTTATTTGTGGGATCGTCGCGTTCCGAAGCTTCGGAACAATTGAGGCCGACAGCTGCCGACCCGACGAAGAACCTGTTTGTGTTTTTGGATTCTCCCTCGAGACCGCTTCCAGCCCTAAGGGAAAGTGTTGGTAAATTGCGGGTGATCAGACGGCTTCGGACTGCTCGGCCTTGGCTTTGAGGGCACGAGCGAGACAAGTGCCTGGTTCGTTGAGCACGCGGACGAGCTTGGTGGCCGGGGCCAGCAAGACTCCCAAAAGGGTGGCTTGAAGAGCTTCTTTCGAAGGCAGATCCGCAAGCACGTTGACCTGCTCAACGGTCAGAATCGCGTTGTCCAAAATACCGAGCCGGACGGCCGGCTTCTCAAACTCGGAAACAAAGGTCTTCAGGACCTTCGCGGCCCCACAGATGTCACCTTCTCCGGTCACCATTGCGATCTGACCGGTGAGGGCTGCACTCATATCAGGCAGGCCCAGCTCTTGAGCGGCGCGCTTGATAAAGGAATTTTTGACCACATGGCATTCTGCCCCCACCCCACTCAAACGGGTGCGGAGTTCTTCAAAATGTTTCACCTGCATGCCATTGTAGTCGGCAATGAGGAGAAAGGGCGATTGTTGCAGTTTTTCCTGAACGTCGGAAACGATATTGGCTTTTTCGGGTCTCATGGCGTGATCAGGTTCAGTTTTTGATGTAAGGAGTGGGATCCACACCGAGTCCGGGACTCATGGTGGCGCTGAGCGTAAGGGCTTCGACAAAGACACCCTTGGCGGTCGCTGGCCGTGACTTCATGACCGCCTCGATGACGGCGTTGCCGTTTTCGACCAAGGCCAGAGGCTCGAAGGAAATTTTCCCGACCGGGACGGCGATATTGGCGTTCTTATCGAGTTTGAATTCGACCCGACCGGCTTTCACTTCCTTGACGGCTTTGGCCGTGTCGTCCGTGACCGTTCCGGTCTTGGGGTTCGGCATCAATCCACGAGGCCCGAGCACACGGCCCAATTTCTTGACCTCCGCCATGGCGGAGGGCGTGGCGACCGCGACGTCGAAGTCTGCGAATCCGCCGGCGACCTTCTTAATCAAGTCCTCAAATCCAACGAATTCCGCACCGGCTTCGGTGGCGGCTTCGGCGGACGGGCCCGAGGCGAAAACCAAAACCCGAACATTCTTTCCACTACCGTGAGGTAGCGGGCAGGTGCCACGCACCATTTGATCGCTTTGACGAGGATCAATACCCAACTTGAATGACAAAGTAACCGTCTGGTCAAACTTGGGAGCCGGAAGCCCCTTCAAGATTTCAATGGCTTCAGCGAGCGGGTATTTGCGTTTTCCGTCCACTTTTTCGGCGGCGGAGCGATAACGTTTGCTGCGTTTTTTTTGCATGGGATCTGGCAGTTCAATCGACCCCGTGGAGTCTCCTGCTGGTTGTCTGTTACTTTCCGCCGGTGCGACGGAACCGGAAACAATAGCCAACCGAAGCTTCCTGTCAAAAGATTTTTCAATTTTTTTTGAACCGCGTTAGCTTTGGCAGGGAATCCCCTCCGCTCCAGCCTGAATGTTCGCTTTACATTTCAGAGAAAAACTCAGAGTTTTACAACCAGTTCAAACCCATCTTTTGAAGCTGATCCGCTGTGACATGATGTTCGTGACCGGCGAAGGTGCTCTGAGAATCGGCGATGGACGAGAAAACCAACACCCCAAACTCAGAATACAATACGTTATGAAACTCTATGTCGGAAACCTCTCCTTCCAAACCACGGAAGGCGCACTTGAGGATCTCTTCACTCCATTTGGCCCCGTCAAAGAAACCATGCTCGTCATGGACCGCATGACCCAACGCCCCCGCGGCTTTGGCTTCGTCACGATGGAAAACGGCGAAGATGGCAAGAAAGCGATCGAAGAACTCAACGGGAAAGAAATGGACGGGCGCAGCCTCGTCGTAAACGAAGCCCGCCCTCGCGAAGATCGTCCTCCTCGCCGTGACTTCGGCTCCGGCGGCGGTGGAGAAGGCGGTGGCCGCGGCGGCTACCAGGACCGGAACTGATTCCGCGCCCGAGGATTTCACTCACCAAAAAACGGGGGCATCGGAGACGATGCCCCTTTTTTCGATCTGGGCCCAGCGTAGCAGGTCCGCTGCGATCAGCTTGCTCCGCATTTTGAGCCGATACGGGTGAGGCAAATGATCAAAACATCCGTTCCCAGCCAAATCCAAAGAACGACATTGAATGCGGTCATTGCAGAGAAAGGCTTCTTGAAATGGAGCTGCGTTTGCGGGAAAACGCAGCCAGAAAAGCGGAAGCGGGAATCAGGCGCTCGAGCGCGCCCTCAGAACCCGGTAATCCGGCGATCAATACTCCGAGGTTAATACTCCGGGACACCGCCCGCCTTTGCGGGCCCGCCCGGAGGGAAACTCATTCGCCGACTTCGATACCCATCTGGCGCGCGGTGCCACAGATGGTGCGGAAGGCAGCTTCCTCGTCACGGGCGTTGAGATCATTCATTTTGATCTTCACGATATCGAGGACTTGCTTTCGAGTCAGTTTCGCGACTTTGATCTTGTTCGGCTCTTTGGAGCCTGAAGCCAAGCCCGCAGCTTTCTTGAGCAACACGGCCGCAGGCGGCGACTTGGTGATGAAGGAAAAACTCTTGTCCTTAAATACCGTAATCACAACCGGAAGAATATCTCCGGCCTGCTTTTGCGTAGCCGCATTAAATTCTTTGCAGAACGCCATGATATTGACGCCCTGCTGACCGAGGGCCGGGCCCACGGGAGGTGCAGGGTTGGCCTGTCCGGCCGGGATTTGCAATTTGATCTGTCCAACAATTTCTTTAGCCATAAATATAAGTCGCCGAACGCGGCGGAAAGGGGTGAGCAAGGAACCATGACCGTCTCGGCATGGCAAGCGGATTTTCTTATTTTTTGGAAAGTCTCCAGAAAAGAAACGCTCCCAAGCTCATGAAAATAATATTGGGCATCCAGATTAACAGGGCCGGATACGCCGCCGCATTACCCCGAAAGGTATCTGCCATGATGATAAAAAAGAAGTAGGTAAAGGCCACCACCAAGCTGAGAGCAAACCCCACCGAGGTCTCTTTGCGGTGGGTGGTGATTCCGAGCGGAATGGCAATGAGCGCGAAAGCCACACACGCCAGCGAGGCTGAAAACCGTTTATTAAACTCCACGCTGGCCTCCTGCGCCTTGCCGTCCGCTCCCTCGCGAATGAACGCCATCAACTCGGAAAGGGTGTAGGAACTGAGACGACGACCGGAGAGGTATTCGTTGTAAAATTCGGTCAACGAAATCGGGAAAACACCTTCCGAAAGGACGATCCCTTGCCGAATCTTGCCGAGATTGCGGGGATCTTCCTCGTCCCGTTGCTCGAAGCGGGCATCAAAGAGCTTCAGCAGGAGACGGGCATTCTCCGGATCAGAGGTCAAAACCCCTCGCTTGGCGTACACCATTTTTGTGGGTTCGCTCCCCTCATTGATTTCGAAAACAATGAGATTCTTCAACGTGTTGCCGTCCTTGCCTCCCACATAAACCCGGCGGTCAGGAAACTGGTCGACGACTTCATCGGGACGAAAAAGCGCCGCCGGATTGCTCGTGGCAATATCCACGATCGCGCGGGTCATGCGTTGTTCGGCCCGTGGCGCGACCTCGATATTGATCCAAAAACAAATGGCGGTAAGAACAAAAGCCAGGAGAAAGACCGGAACGCAGAGGCGGGGAATACTGACCCCGTTCGCTTTGAGAGCGATGAGTTCATTGTCGGCGGAAATCCGCCCGAAGACAAGGAGCAGCGCGGTCAGAAAGCCCCAAGGGATGGTGAAAGTCAGGGAGAAAGGCAAGACCAAGATCAGAAACGACAAAACGGTTCCGATCGGCACGTCCGGATTATTAATGATCACGTCGAGCAGCTCCTTAAAGAGATTGCCTAGCACGAGAACCAAACTCAGCACGACTACCCCAAAAAAAGCGCTCGCAAGAACGCTCATGCCCACGTATCGGTCTAGGATCTTCATCAAATCAAGGATTTTTACGCCATCAAGCCAACCGCCGGATTGATGGGACCGTTGGAATTAGGCCAAGGAACGTTTCGGTTCAAGCGTTTTACCAAAAGGAAAGAGCCTTCCTCTCGACTTCCCCGCTTTGTTGGAAATTTTGAGTTCGCAACCAATTCTCCACCTCCTGCAGGTGCATGGCTCCCCAGGGAACGATCACCCGTCGATAGGTCTTCAATGAGGTTTGAATTTCCGCAACGAGAGTTTGGTTCCGGGCATGGAGAATATCATGCATGACTTGGGATTGCGCTTTGACATCGCGCAATGGGGTCGTCGGATCCGCCAGCGCTTCCAGAATTTGGGAAGGATGGTCCGACTGCAAAAGCCCCGTCACACTGATAAGGAACGCGATCGTCGAGGGATGGAATGTCTCGACGTCCACATCCGCAGGGCGAAAATCAATGGCAGATTCCATGGCCACCTCCACTTCTTCGGGCGAGGCAATTCCTTCTTCGGGCGAGATCGGATGAGGCGGCAAAACTGCTCGATCCATTCCGTTGGCCACATTTTCCGCAAAGGCACTTTCACCCTGCGAAGCGATATTGAGCATCTTGGCCAACCGATCAAACTGTATCCCTTCCTTGCCCAACAACCCCTGGCGGTCGGTGACCCCTTCCACCAAGACTACCGAAGGCAGGGCCGGATCGGATTCCGGCAAAATTTCGGCATAAAATTCGTGCGCCGCCACATGCATCATTCCAGTCAGGCGCACCTCCTGGGACCCCAAGACGAATCGTCGTTCGAGCAAATAGATCCCATCGGGACGCACCCGGATATATCCCCCGGAGCAGCTTTCGATTTCCGTCACCAACCCGGCACAAACGGAGATTATCGCGCAGACCGAAGCCGCCAGAAACACCAGCGGGGCCAGCACCAAGGTGTGCCTCCACGCGAATCTCCGACGTTCCGCATGGACGACAAAAGGCAAGCGTTCGCGGCGGCCCCACCGCGCCAGAATCCCCACCCCGAGCAACAACTGCATCACCGCCACCCAAAGCCCAAGATGCGTCATCCCCTGCGGTCCCAGCGGAAAAGCCACGCCGGGACCACTCCACCAAAGAAACCCGATCATGGGCAACAAAACGCGTTTGGGAGCCCGCGGGGTAAAAACAATAACCCCCGCCAGAAGCAAACTTCCCAACAAGGTCAAAAAGGCCAGCGCGCTGCGAACCACGCTCAACCACGAAACCGTGGCACTGAGTTCATCGACCAGCGACAGCGCCCCATCGGCCAAAAAGGCGATCCCGAACAGATTGATTCCCACTCGCAACCCCACCGCCGCACGGTAGCGCAAATTTGGCTGACGTCCCGCTTTTTCCGCTCTGGGGATCTGCTCTTCGTTACTGCGGGGCGACCGCCTTCGACCGCCCCTGCCCCGCCAGAGCGGTCAGGGCGCCTGCGGCCAGAATAAGAACACCCGCGGACACCGCCATGGGCAGGACGGCATATTGGGCCTGTTCCGCATTCAAAGAAACCGCCAAGAGGATCCCGGCAAACATAGGTCCCACCCATCGGGCAAAACTCCCGCCCGATTGCATGACCCCCAAAGCGCGCCCCTGCCAATCGGGGTCGGCGCTCCGGGAGGCCAAGGCCGACAAACACGGCATCAAGAGGCTATTCCCAATGCCCACCAGGGCCGATGTCGCCAAGAGCACCGGAAAGGTCGTACAAAATGCCAACCCACCCACCCCACCCGCCATAATGATGGCCCCAGTCAAAGCCAGAGTCCGCTCACCGAATCGGGTCACCAACCGCCCAATCAAGCCGCCTTGGATAATCACACCAATGACGCCAATCCCGGCAAAAATATATCCTGCATGCAACGCATCCAGATCGAAACGATGGAGAAGCACGAGGGCAAACAAGGTCGTCATCATGGAAAACCCGGTGATGACCAAAAAATAGCTCGCGACACACCACAGAAATGTCGGTCGATCAACATGGGAAAAGAGGTGGGGAAAAATCGCTTCCCGCCGACCGCCCCCTCCTTTTCGCTGCAAGGACTCCGGAAGAAAAAAGAGCACGAAACAAAAATTCACCGCCGCCAACCCGGCAGCAATGTACATTGGCATAGCGTAGCTCCCAAATTTCACACTCGCCCAGCCCCCAAGTGCCGGTCCGAAGACGAATCCCAACCCGAACGCCGCCCCCAGCAACCCCATGGCCCGGGCCCGGTTTTGAGCTGTGGAAATATCGGCCAAATAGGCCTGGGCCGCACTAATATTGGCTCCGGCGATGCCAGCAATCAAACGGGCCAGCATCAACATTCCGACCGAACCCGCCAAACCCATCATGACATAACCGGCAATCGTCCCGATCAGACCCACCAGCAGCACGGGTTTACGCCCCACCCGATCCGAAACCTTTCCCCAGATCGGCGCAAAGAAAAATTGGGCCAGCGAAAAAATGCCAATCAACCAACCCAGCTGGATCGGCGTGGCCGCCAGCTTCTCCGCGTAGAGGGGCAAAACCGGGATGACAATTCCAAACCCAAGGATGTCGATAAAACAGGTGAGGAAGATGGTGGCATATTGCAGCGGACGATTGGCCATAAGTCAGAGAGGACTGAACAAGACTTCCTGAGCAATTGCAAGGAGCCCGCAACCACGGCGTCAGAGCGGGCCGCTATTTTAATACGATCAGATAGATCAGACACCCCAAGATCACACCGCCCAGAAGCAACATGGCAATGATGCGTCGCCGATCACGCCTCGACTCCGCATGGGGACCCGCTTTGGTCCCCGGCTTGCGGGTGTATTGGTATTCTCCTTTCATCAAATCAGGAAGGGGCTCCAAAAATCCCCCCAGATTCATGCTACTCCACCACGATCAGTTGGCAACAACTCCCCGACACAGCCCCCCGACACAGCCGCCTTTCTGATCTCTGTGCCGGGCGGGGCTCAGCTATTCCGAAAGCAAATTCTTTGGCCGATCATCCTCAGGTTTCTCCTGACCCTGCGGAGTCGGCATGGGAACCGGTCGATCTCCCAGTTTGGGCAAAGATTCCTCAGCCGGTTTGACGTTCAATTCATAGGGCGTGCCCCCGATGACACTGATCACATTGTCCTTATTTACCAAGTAGGGCCGGGTGTCATAGGCCTGATAGGCCTGCTGCTTGATCAACTTCCCATTGACGTCGAAATGAGAATATAGAAACGCCTTGGGAGCCGTATTTTGCAAAATGTGAACCTGGCTGGAGGAATCCACTTCGACATCGGGATCCCCAAAAGAAAGAAAGCGGCCCAGCTGAGTGGTGCAATAAATGACGCCATTGTCCCGATCTTCGACCCGGAGATATAGCATCGTCCGCTTCGGCAGCCGGTGGGAAAGCAAGGTAAAGGCCCGCGTGCTCCCGGCTCCGGCTCCGGCCGGCACCCCGACTATTTGTTTCCAGAGAACCCGACCCTCCGTGATGTTGATGTTCACCTTGGGAGAGATGAAGTAGCGCTTGAACTGCTTACAAAATACGGCGGCCCGAACGCGATAGGTCCCAAATTCACTCAGAGGATAAAGCGGGGTCAGATTGATTATCCGACTTAATTTCTGGCCGGATTCCACCTGCACCGGTTGATTTCGATACTGACTATTGATGGGTGGCAGGGGGCGTCCATCGGTCGTTTCAATTTGAAATCCAAACCACTTTTCCCGGCTCGTATCGTCCAGATCCAGAGTGCCTCCACTCATATTGGTGATCGTGACGGTGCACATGATCGGCTCGTACACCATATAGAGACTGCGTTTGAAGGAGATGCTCACGTCCACTTGAGCCCGAGCCGTTAGGCTTCCCCCCACGACGAGCAGCCCCACAAGGAAGAGCATTCCTATTCCGGATCGGATCACCTCGCGGATCCCTTCGGAGGCGGATCAGAAACCGTACGAAACCCGAGGGCCTCGTCGGTTTGCAATTCCGTCAGTTTCAAGACCCGCCGGGTCAATTGATAATCCTTGGGAGTCCGCCAGTTTCCACCGCGAATCACCGGCACTTCCTGGCTGGGAAGCTGGGGATCGGCCGCCCGGGAACTCGTCCATTCCGAAACATTGCCCGCCATGCCAATGACGCCAAACATGCTTTTATCGGTTTCGACCGCATCCACGGGAGCCCAGGCATCCCAGCCGTCAATTTCCCCGCCTTTTTTCGGATTCCGATCGGTATCATTGCCGCTGTTGACGAGCTTGGGATCGTCGTCGTCTCCCCACGGAAAAACATAGCCAGCGGTTCCACGAGCCGCTTTTTCCCATTCTTGTTCGGTCGGCAACCGATGACCCTTCCAATTCGCATAGGCATAGGCATCAAACCAATCCACCCCAAACACCGGGCTGTTGACGTCCAAGGGAGCATCGCGGTATTTTGCCCAGCGCTGCGCCCGCTCGTAGTAGCCCGGCATGGGGCCAGTGGCCAATTCCTCGGTAGCCCATTTTTCCGGGAGATGGCTTTTCCCCTTGGGTTGCTCGGAATGATTGAATTTTTCGGCCTCGTCGGGATGCTCTTCCAAATATTTGAGGAATTCGGCATACTGCCCAATGGTGACCTCATATTCGTCGATATAGAACGTCGGCAAATTGAGTTTTTCACCATCCTGATAGACAAAGGGACCGCCCGGCACCTCAATCATCCGATCAAAGGTTCGAGCCACCGCGCCCTTCTCCCGGAGGAGAAAAAACCAAACCGAACCGAGCGCCGCCGCCAGCAAACCCAGCGAGACCAACGAGCTGATGATCATCCCGCGCTTCTGCCGTTTCTTGGCTTCTTCCACCATGCGAATCGCGCCCCGCTCCTGGGCGTCCAATTTGTAGGCGTCTTCCGGAGCCACCTTGGGCTCCAAATCCGCCACGGCTTTGCCCAAAGCCGGCCAACCGGGGAAGGTGACCTCGCCACTCGCCAACGACTCCGCCAGCTTCCGCACTCCCAAGGCCTGCGCATCTTCGGGCAATACCTCGATAATGATCCGGCCGAGTTGAGCCATCTCATCGGTGAAACTAAATTCTTCCGCCGCCTGATGAACCGCGATGTTGGCAATGCGGGGACGGTTGTTCTTGGTCAAGAGGATCGCATTGTCGTTCAGAAAATTGTGGGTGATCCGCTCCCTGACGAAATACGTCATCACATCGGCCACCACCTTCATGACCTGCAGAGCCGTGTTCACGTCCGGCACCTCTCCGGCTTCCCGGATCTGCCGCAGGGACCGGCAGGGCAAATACTCGCAGGAATAATAATAGATCCCGTCCTTCTCGCCCGCTTCATAAACCGCAAAGATACTCGGGTGGGCTACATTTGCCTTCACGCTGGCATTGGAAATAAATCGCTGGATCTCGGTCGGATCCGCGGCCAACTCGCGATCCAGAGTGTAAAATCGGACATGCCGCCCCATGTTCGTTTGCAAAGCGCGATAGATGGCCCCTTGAGGACTAGAACCGATTCGCGCTTCGATTTGGTATTCCCCAATGACGATTCCGACCATTTCGTCGTCCGGCAATTCCACTTCTCGGCCAACCGTGGCCGCTGCAGCGGCCACGGGGCCTGATGCCGCCCGGGCAGCCTTCGCCTTCGGCGGAGTTGCGGTCTGGGGAACTTTTGCCTGGGGACTGGCCACACGGGGAGTCCCGGCTTGAGCTTCGGCGGCCCGAGGCGCAGCCGCTTGGGGGGCCACCGGACGTGGACTGGCGACCCTAGGGGTGGCTGCTTGCTGGTTCACTGCTTGGGGGGCCACCGCAGCAACTTGAGGAGTTGCGGCCGCCCGCGGCGTCACCGCTTGGGGTGTTGCCTTGGGGGTCGCAACTACCGCTTGGGGAGTCACCGCTTGAGGAGTCACCGCTTGAGGAGTCACCGCTTGAGGAGTTACCGCCTGGGGTGTTGCCTTGGGGGTCGCAACTACTGCCTGAGGAGCTACTGCCTGAGGAGCTACCGCCTGGGGTGTCACCGCCTGGGGTATTGCCTTGGGGGTCGCAACTACCGCCTGGGGAGCTACCGCCTGAGGCGTGGCTTTGGGCGTGGCCGTCGCCACCCGAGGGGTCGGCGCCTCATAAAGCTTACGAATGGCCGTATCCAAATCATCCCCCGTGACGGGTTTCTGCAGAAAGGGGTGACCCTCCATCCGGGGAGCATGCTCGGACACATCATAGCCCGAGATGAAAATAGTTTTCATTTTGGGAAGATGAGCCTGCAAAGATTCGCGCAGAGCCATTCCGTCGGCAGGTGTAATGAAAACATCGGTCACCAAGACGTCCAAATGCCCATGTTGATTAATCCACGCGATTGCCTCATCGCTCGTCGTCGCCGCGCCGACGTTTTCCCAGCCATTTTCTCTCAACCAGGCCGCCAATCCCGCGGCGAGCCCCGGCTCGTCATCAACAATTAGTACCTTCATATTACGTTACTCCTTAAGATAAAGTGGCACGGGAAATTCCTTGGCCAAGGTCGCCGGCTCGGAACGAAAATCTTGAAGTTCCTGATGATAATAAACCGCCACAATGTAGCCATGGTACTTCCTTCCCGGAGCTCCGTTCGCAGTCGAACTTCCCGGCAGGCCGCTCTCCGGCAGGATATATTGCCCGAGCAATAATTCCGGTTCGTCGGCGGCCCAATTCACCGGAGGGCTCAGCCACTCGGTTTTGACCCTGGAATCCGTGATAACAATCCCCCCATTTTCCCCCTCTTCATAAAAATAAATATAGATCCTCACTTCGGGCACCTTGATCTCGACTCCTGGCCGAGACTTGACCGCCACACGAAGTCGTTTCATTCCCGTCGTGCCATCCTGCAGCAAAGTATCCACAATGCCCAAGTCTGCCCCTGGCTGTAATCCGATGGGATCACGCATAGAGTCCCGGTTCTCGTCCACCACCGCGGTTTGATCCGGGCCAGCCGCAGAATTCGTCCGTTCGCTCGCTCCGATTTGCTGGGCAAGGAGCGCCATTTTCTTCCCCGCCTGAGCACGAATATTCGGCGGCAAGGCGGGAACATTGAGAGCCTCTTCCAAAGCCACCATTGCCTCGGCCGGGCGGTCGAGCTTTTCCAAAATCTCAGCCTTCCGCAAAGACACACTGGGGTCTCCCGGCATGACGGCATCCACCTGATCCAATGTTGCCAAGGCTTTCTCGAACTCCCCCACCCGGAAGTGGCGATCGGCATCGGCAAAAAGTTGCTGCGCCCGAATTAATTCCGCCGGATCCGCCGGATCCGCCGTGGCGACCGGCTCCAGCGCCAGAACGATCGGAGGGGCGACCACTTCCTCCCGCGCCTCAGCGGCAGCAGAGAGCATTTGTTCTTTGACCAATTTGCTGTAGTGCCAGGCCAGAGCGCACAATTGGATGACGGCAATCACTCCGAGCAGGCTGATCGCCACCAGAAAGGTGGCACCGATCGGTTGCCGGGGAATGGGCGGATGGGTTGTTGGAGAGGCCACAGGCGTCGCAAGATAACCGAATTTTGGAAAAAGAAAAGCCTCTCCTCGCGCGAGCTTAAGCTCCCGGTTCTGCGGCGATGACGGCTTGGAGGAGCAACTCCGTCCCTTTCCGCCGCACCCGCATCGTGACCTTCTCTCCGACATCCATTTTGGCCACCCGATTCCGCAACTCCCTCACATCCGGAACTGGCTGACCGTTGAATTCCACGATGACATCCCAGGCCCGAAGCCCCCCCACGGCCGCAGGTGATCCCTCGTAAACCAACAGGACCAACGCTCCGAACGCATCGGGGAGATTCAACTGCGCCGCCATTTCCGGAGTCAGCGAACGCATATAGGCGCCGAACCAAGGCCGGATAAAACGTCCAAAATCCCGAATACTTTCGAAGACTCTTTGTACGGTATTCGAAGGAATGGAAAACCCGATCCCCTGACCTTGAGGCGAGAGGGAATTATTGATCCCAATGATCAGGCCCTCCATATCGAGGAGCGGTCCACCCGAGTTCCCCTGGTTGATGGCCGCATCGATTTGGAAAAACTCATTGGCCGCCTCGCTGGCGGCCCGGCGTCCCTTCGCACTGATGATTCCCCGAGTCACCGTCTCTTCGAGTCCGAGGGGATTTCCCACTGCGAAAACCATCTGACCAACCTGGACCTGATCGGAGTCTCCAAACGCCAGGGGACGAAGCCCTTCGGCATCAATTTTCAAAATCGCGATGTCCGAGAGTTCGTCTTCACCGACCAACCGAGCGGGTAGGGCCCGGCCATCATTGAGATGTACCTCGACACTGGCGGCATGCGAAACCACATGCAAATTGGTCACGATGTGGCCTGAATCCGAGACGATCACCCCGGATCCCATGGCCGCATTGTCCTCGAGCGGTTTCTCGCCCAACCACATTTTCATCCACCGCAGCCGAGGATCCTGACCATCGGAAGAAATCACGTTGATACTCACCACCGACGGCAACACCCGGGCCACCAGCCCGGTAAACTCACGATCCATGGCCACAAGCGTACCCGTCGCTCCCTCCATTCCCGGAGATTCGATCGTATGCCGCAGGGCCGTCCAATAATAGAGGAGCCCCACCGCCATTCCCACCACGAGAACAAAAAGCAAAAATCGCAAAACACTTTTCATCGGATCATCATTTCATCGCAGGCCGACATCACCATCCGCCCCGGCCCGAGGATTCTCCTCCACCGCTGCCCCCACTTCCTCCCGAGGAAGAAGAATTAGACCCGGCAATCACGTGATCCTCCCGGGCAAAACCACCTCGAACAAGATGGCCCCGCCTTCGCCCCCGCCCGCCCGGGGTTCCAGCGACAGGGATCGGTACATCCGCTCCAACTCGCGGGGATTCCCACGAAGTTCTGGATAGATCGCTTTAAGACGTTCCTTCACCCACCGCTTCGCCATGGCGCCCTCCACAGGATGGACAGGTTTCGCGCTCTGTAATTGGCTTTTAAAAAAATCGAAAATCGAAAGAACCACCCAAGACCCTAGGCAGGTTGCCGTCGGCAACGCACCGCAAAAATCTGTCCCGGCACGCGAAAATCTGCCTCAACCGCCCCCGCTTTCTTTCCGTTCTGTGATGCGATCGTCACGAGAGACGGAAAGACTCGGACGATCCGGCGACTCGGATTCGGCGGAGCGGTTGGTCAAGGAAAGGGTGCTTTTTGGGGGAATTTTTTGAGAGGTCGCATCACTTTGTTGGTACTTCCGGCTTTTCAGATGACGGTTTCGTCTCTATCAAACCCGCCATGGCACCGACCCCCTTTCAACAAAAACTCTTTTGGGCTGCTCTGACCGCCCTCGCCTTCGTGGTCCTCGCCGCCATCATCGTCCTCGTCGGCAAACTCGTCATCGAAGCCATCGCCTATCTGCGTCCGGTCCTCCTGCCGTTGGCCATCGCCGGCATCCTCGCCTATCTGCTCGAACCTGCGGTCCGCTGGCTGGAGAGCCGGAAAATGTCCCGAACTCTGGCCGTCGTTATTATTTTTTTAGCCATCACGGCGACCGGGGCGGGCATTTTGATCTGGATCATTCCATCGCTCTGGCATGAAGGCCAATCCTTTGTGGCCAATTTGCCCTCCTACTCCCAGCGCGCGGAAGATCTGGTAACCAATACGATCAAGGAAATTCGCCATCTCAGCGAGTTGCCGATGTTCAAAAAATCCGGAGACACCGCCGAGCCGGCAGACCCCCTGACCGCCTATCTCTCCACCATGACTACCGACGGGGTGCAATGGCTCCAAGCCCAGGTCCCCGGCGTTGCCGCGCTCACAGGCCAATTCCTCCAACGGAGCGCGAGCGGATTTCTCGGGGGCCTTGGAATCCTCCTCAGTCTCGTTTTGGTTCCGCTCTTTCTCTTCTTCTTTCTTTATGACGGCAAATCCATTTCCGAGAATTGGAGCAAATACCTTCCGCTCCGCGAATCTCCGCTGAAGGACGAAATCGTCTCCCTCATCAGCGAGATCAACAACTATCTCATTAGTTTTTTCCGGGGACAACTCGTCGTCAGTATCATCGACGGCATTCTCATTGGCATCAGTCTGACAGTTTTCATCCAACTGGATTTTGCACTTTTGATTGGACTGCTCGTCTGCGTGCTCGGTCTCATCCCCTATGCGGGGATGTTGATTTGTTGGATCCCGGCGGTTCTTTTAGCGACGGCGCAATTCGGGGATTGGTGGCATCCTTTCTGGGTCACGGTCATCTTCCTCGCGGCCAATCAACTGGAAGGAATTTTCATCTCGCCCAAAATCGTGGGCGAGTCCGTGGGGCTCCATCCCTTCACGGTCATCATTTCGGTCCTCCTCTGGAGTGTCATCCTCGGTGGGCTCTTGGGAGCCTTGCTGGCGATTCCCCTCACCGCCACGCTCAAGGTTGTCTTGCAGCGCTATTTCTGGGACCGTCCACGCAACACCTGATTGGCTCAGGAGGTTTCGTCGCGACGAATTTCGTAGTTCAAATGCCGGGCTTGCAACCATCGCACGCCCAGCATGTCGAGGGTGGCGCGAACGGCTCGGTTTCCCAATCCGTATTTGCTCGCCCCGAACTGGCGAGCCCGGTGATGGACGGGAATCTCGACAATTCGAAAGCCGGCATTTTTGATTAAGGCGGGAATGAACCGATGAAGGCCGTTGAAAGGCACCAAGGCAGTGACACATTCCTTCCGCATAGCCTTGAGCGTGCAGCCAGTATCCCGCACCCCATCGGCGACGAATCGACTGCGAATAAAATTTGCGATCCGGCTGGTTAATTTTTTTACCACCGAATCCATCCGTCTGACGCGATAGCCGCAGACGAGGTCGGCGCCTTTTTTGATCTCCGCCAATAAGGCCGGGATATCCTGGGGATCATTTTGCAAATCTCCGTCGAGGAGAACAATAACTTCCCCCCGAGCCGCCAGCATTCCGGCCAGCATGGCCGCGCTTTGACCGGCATTTTTCTTAAATTCCAGCAGACGCAATTCCGGGGCCGGTTCGACCGCAGCGGCAGTGCCGTCGGTGGACCCATCATCGACCAGGATCACTTCATAGGACCATCCCTCAAGCGCAGCGCGCAATTCACGCTGCAGCGGGCTGACATTTTCCACTTCATTATGAAGCGGAATCACAATGGAAATCTCAGGAGTGGTCACAAAGGTTGGGTCTGGTAGTCGAGACACTGGTAGATGTAAAGCGGTTCGGTGTTGCCCCCGGCAGGCGGGAGAGTTTTAAGTCGGCTGACGGAAGTGAAGGCGGCCTGGATAGTCTGGGGGAGTCCTCCCCCATCATGGGTGATGTAGAGAGCATTGCGCCCGAGAAAGGGATTTTCTCCCTCTTGTTCGGTGAAATATTCATCGGCGGCATGTCCGGTCGCAATAAAGTCCCCATATCCCGGCCACAATCCAAATTGATTGGATACATCCTGCGATTCGCCCACATAGACGGTGGGATGTCCCGAGGGCGGCACCAAGTCATTCCGGAGATGATAGCCCAATACTGAAGCCAAATCGGGATCCGCGGCGACAAGAAAGATCCCCTCGCCTTCAGCCGATTTTTCTAAAAAGACCTCCCGCACCTCGGCCGCTGCCGCCCGCCAACCTTCTCCGGAGGTGATCACTCCCGGCACAGTCCACACCGCCATGGCCACCGCCACGGTGAAGGTGAACCCAGGAATCGCCCGTCGCCAGCCCGATCGAAAGTCGCCCGTGACCATCCCAAAGAGAAGCAAGGGAGTTGCCAAGAGAAGATAAAGAACCGCCGACTCGCCCCGAAGGGCGAAATACCCGCAAAGCACCACCCCCGGCAGGGCCCCTAAGAACACAAACCGCGAACTTGGCTGGTGGACCGATTCCCGCCCGGCCACCACCCACGCAAGGAATGAAAGCACGAGAACAAAGGGGGAAAAAACTTTCACCACCTCCCAAGATGAGAGCAAAAAACCCCAGCCCTCAAACATCCACAAAGTCCGCAAGGTTCCACTCGCGATGGGGAGCCATTCCAAATTGGCGTTCCAGGCCAAGGCCGGCCCGAGAACAAGCGCCGGAAAAAGGACGAGGAGCCCCAATCCAATGATCTCGTCGGATCGGCGAGGGCTCCGGCTGGCAAGAGTGAAAATCAGTAGCGCTGGAATCCAGGCCACCGCCAGGTAAGCAAAGGAGGCCGCCACTGCCATCATGAGCCCCGCCGCCAACCACCAAAGCAGCCTCCCCGATCCGGCATGAAAAGCCCGCCAGGCGAGCCACAAGGAAAGGCTCATCGCCGTCAAAGCCGGCAAGTCGGGTCCCACCCGGAGGGCGGCCATGTTGATGATCGGCAGGGCGTTGAGAGCCAGCGCCGCCCAGGCGGCTTTTTCGGCATTTCCAATCTGCCGGAGAAGAAGAAAACACGCCCCCGTCGCGGCCAAGGCCCAGAGAGGTGCCTGCAAGCGCCACCACCCTTCGGGGAGTCCGGCCGCTTCCAGCCATCCCACCAATAGGGCGGTTCCAGCCGGGCCGTCAAAGTAGGCCGGGGCCGGTTTCCCCGCGCACAAATAATAATAGGTCTCGGCGGGAGAAGGGTCTTCGGAAAGCACCAGTCCGATCCGAACGAGGGTGAGAAGCCCGATGACAATGAGAAGCAATTTCGTCGTCTTCATTCGGCGACCAGACTGGGGTGTTTTTTTGCCAACTTGGGAAGCCAGGGCCACGCTTTCCAGCGCCAGAGTGCCTCCAGTCCCGCCACCGTCAAAAATCCGATTGCCGAGCCCAGCAAGGCAGAAACGACGACGTCCAACGGCCAGTGCGACCCCACGTAGACCCGGCTATAAGCCACCAAAGCAGCGGGGAAAAACAACAACCATCCCCGGCGGCGAAACACCGCCGCGCAAACGGCGGCCACGGCAAAGTTATTGGCGGCATGACCGGACGGAAACGAATTGCCTCGGGGCGGACGAATTCCCACCGAGGAGAGATTGATCCGCAAGGGTTTTGCCAGAGCCAGAAAGCGGGGTTGGAGATGTTCGAGATCGAGCGAACGCACCCCGGCGAGGGAATCATGGGGGCGTGGGCGCCCGACCACTTCCTTCAATGTACCCACCACCAACCCATCGGTGATGCCAACGGCGAGGCCGGCCGCCAAAAGAAAGACCCGCCAGCGAAACCCGCCCCAGATCAGCGCTGCGATTCCGCCCACCAAAAGGATGGGCCACCAAAAATCAAAACTCGAGGCCACCGCCATGACGCGATCCGTGACCGGGTGGGTCCAGGTGCGATTGATAAGAAAAAGAAGCTGTTGATCCATAAGCGGTGCCGCGTAGCGTGAGGCATGATTTTCCGATCCGGGTATTTTCGCAAGCTGCTATCGCTTACTTTAGTCATCCTTTTTCCTGGATCCCTCTTGGCCGAGCCCGAAGCCGAGACTATTCTGACCGCCGCCAGGGTCAATCCCATGGGGGCAAAAACAGGCCTCAGCGCCCAATTGCGCTCCGACGCGAAGACGACGCCCTTCCAAATTCTTGTCGATGGTTCCATCCGGTACGTTTTCGAAAATCCCTCCCAGGAATTGATTCTCCGACTCGAAGACAATGCCCCCATTCTGAGCGAACAACTCGGCGGCGAGACCGAGCCGGTTCGACGGGCCCGCTTCGATGAACTCATCCGCGATACCGGCATCACCTACGAGGATCTTGCCCTCCGTTTTCTCTATTGGAAAAACCCCGTCCTCCTGGGCGAAGACGTTCTCCGCACCCGGGGGGCATGGAAAATCGAGATCCAAGCAGGCCAGGATTCGTCCCAATACGGGGTGGCCCGGGTCTGGATCGACCAGGAAAGCGGCGCCATTCTTCGGATGGAAGGCTACGACCGCGAGGGGCTGCTCCGCCGCCGGTTCGAAGTCATTTCCGCTCAAAAAATCGACGGACAGTGGATGCTGAAACAAATGCGGGTGGAAACGTTCGATCCCTCCACGAAGAAAATCGTCAACCGAACCTATTTGGAAATCCTTGATCATCTGCCGACCGACGACAGTCAATAGGCCCGCTCCGGCCCGACCATCGGCGCGTTGGTGGTGATCTGATCGACGAAACGCTTCCAGCTCTCCTGCCCGGCAAGAATCTCGATCTCCACCCGCAAATAATAAATTGGCACCTCCGGCTCCAAAATTCGCGGAATCCGCACGGCGTCTTTCTCGGTGGTGAGAATCGCCGACAAGCCCCGCCGGGCACATTGGCGGATGAAGGTTTCAATTTCCCGGGAGTTATACCGATGGTGGTCGGTGTAGGTTTTCGTCACCTCGACCTTGGCTCCCAGTCGGCGGAGACCCTCCTCGAAGCTCTCTGGCATGGCGATCCCACAAATCGAGCCAATGGAAAGGCCCTTGAGAAACTCCAGCGGACGCACTTCTCCGGTCACGATGTTCTGCAAATGTTTAGGATGGTGGGAACATTCGATGATATCAGCCGTACGATTGTATTTTCGAATTCGGGCGACCACCTCCGAATTGTCGCCTCCGTTGCACTTGGTCAGAAAAATATGGGTCGCCCGGCGCAAGTTCCGGGGGGGTTCCCTCAATGTCCCCCGGGGAAGAAGATATTCATTCCCGAAGGGAGCCTGCCGGTCGATCAAAGCCACTTCGATGCTGTGTCGCATGCGGATGTATTGGAATCCGTCGTCGAGCAACAAAGTGTCCGCGCCGAAATGCTCAATGGCATAAAATCCGCTCTTCACCCGGTCCCGATCGACGAGGATTTGTACCCCGCGGAGATTATTTGCCAGCATGAACGGCTCGTCACCGGCCGTCCGCGAATCCAGCAACAAAGATTGTCCATCGGAAACCACCCGGGGAGTGAAGAGGGCCTTCTTTTTGAAAACCTTGTCGCTCAGGCGCAGAAGCAACGGACGAGGAACGCTCTTGTACCCCCGACTGAGAATGGCCACCTTGCGGCCTCCCTCATGCAGGGCCCTCGCCAGCATCTCAACCACGGGCGTCTTTCCGGTGCCCCCCACGGTCAGGTTTCCCACACTGATGACCAGACACCCCATGCTTCGGGGCCGGTAGATTCTCCACTGAAATAAAGTCAGACGCAAAGCTACTGCGCTGCGATATCCCAACGAAAGTCCATGCAAGATCCACCGCAAAATATCGGCCCGCCGGCCGTAGCGGCGCTCCAGGATGACGTCGATGACGAAGGTCTCGAGTCCTTCCAGCCAACGTCTCATGAGTGGGAGGGTCGGAGGACGCGAACCCCGGCGTTGTCCGCACGGACGACGATGACCTCCGCGTCGATATCCCCGGCGGCCCGGCGCATCGCCTTGGCCACCCGGGCACCTGAACCCTCGCTCAGGCACGCGATGGTGGAGCCCGATCCGCTCAGCCATCCGCCGAGAGCGCCAGCCTTTTGACCCGCTTCGAGAACCGCGCCCAGACAGGGCACTAATTTCGCGCGGTAGGGTTGGTGCAAATAATCGTCGAAGCATCCCTCCAATTCCTCATAGCGACGACTAGAAAACGCCCCCACGATGGCGCAGGCATTGCCGAGGGAGCGGACCGCGTGGGGAAGCGAAACCTTCTTTGGCAACACCTTGCGGGCGTCCACGGTGGGAACAGCAAATTCCGGAATCAGGAGGGAAAACTCCAACTCCCGCCCCACCCGATAGCGCTGAACGCCTCCGGCCCGGGCCACGGTGAACCCGCCATACGCCGCCGGAGCGGCATTGTCTGGATGGCCTTCCAATTCGGCGCAGAGGGCATACAATTCATCCCCATCCAGAGGCTTCTCCGCCAATTCATTGAGTCCATGCAAAATCCCCAGCCGAACCGTGACGCTGCTTCCCAGCCCCCGGGAACGCGGGACATCACCAGACACCTCCCAATCAATGGCAAAAGGAACCACCCCGGCTTTTTTGAAAAATGCCGCCGCTGCCGCCCGGACAAACGCATCCCGGGTGGTCGTCCCCCGACGAACCGTGACCACATTGTACAACTGCAGCGCGAGCCCGAGACAATCAAACCCCGGCCCCAAATTGGCTGAAGTGGCAGGAACACGTACCGAAACAACTCTCATACCCGTTACTTGTAGGCTAGGTTCCGGTTCCCGAAAAGTCCGATATTTGGTCAGGGATCTTCCCGGGTGTCATTAAGTCAATTGGAGAAGTTACGGCGGGTTCATCGAACCCGCCCTACCAGATTGGGGAGGGATGGCTCGATGAGCCGTCCGACTTCTCTCGGGGGAATTTCCGATAACCTCACCCGCTTTTAATCAGACCCGATCTCCCCGTCTCCCAATCTCCGTGTCCCCAAGTGCATTTCCCGTTTCCATCGCCGCCACAACCTCGTAGGAATTCGGCTATGACATCCATCCGCCGTATCCTCACCCATCCGGGTGGAGCCCATAAAGACGAATTTCTGGCCTCCAGTGTGCTCCTGGCGCTCTATCCCGTTCCCATCCTCCGGCGCGAACCCAAGGCGGCCGATCTGGCCGACCTCGAAACCTGCGTTCTCGATGTGGGTCACGAACACGAGCCGGCCAAAAGCAACTTCGACCACCACCAACTTCCCCGCGATCACACGCCAACGTGCTCGCTGTCCCTCGTCCTGCAACATCTCGAACTTTACGAAGAGGCCCGCCGCTTTTGCGACTGGCTGGAACCGGCGGAATGGTTCGATTGCCGGGGGCCCCACGCGACCGCCAAGTGGCTGGGGATCTCCCGCGAAGTTGTCAACCAACTTAACTCCCCGATCGACATCACCCTCCTGCGTCGTTTTGCCCAAGCCGAATCTCTCCGGCCCGGGGAGCCCCTCTGGGAAATTATGCGCATGGTCGGCGAAGACCTTCTTGATTATGTCAAAACCCTCCAGGCGCGACTCGATTTTCTCAACCGAACCGCCGAGTTCTGGACCTTGGAGGCCCCGGAGGGCGCTTTTCACGTCGTCTATGTCCCTCGCACCAATCCCCTGCCAGACGAACCTTCCATGGGATTGGATGCTTTTATCGAAAGCCAGGGACGGTCGCACGACATCGTCGCCACGGTGTACCCGGATCGTCGCGGTTCCGGGTACGGGCTCTCCCGCTTCCAAGACCACACCCGCCTTGATTTCACCCGGATCGCAGCCGCCCCCGACGTTCACTTCGCCCACGCCCGCGGATTCATCGCCAAGACCTCGGCAACCGACCGAAACGTCTTGAAAAACCTCCTCCTGCTCGCAGCCGGAGAAGTGGAGTCTTCCACTCCCTGACGCCTGAAAGTCCACCGGGAACCTCGAATTCATCTGAGGCCCCGTTTGGTCTCGTTTCGTTTGGTGCTTCCTCCCTCCTGTGGAGTTCAACCAGATTCTGCGGGATAGGGTTCTAGAGCCATCGGCTCATCGTGATCCAAGGCTTGGGTGCAAAGGTCGAAAAAATCCCCCCGCGTGTTGGTCCGGCGGATCGCATGCAGAAAGGCTCCGCTGGGCTCAACTCCCAACCCAAGAAAGTTGAGGTACTTTTTCATTTTTTGGACCTGCAGCCGCTCCCCAAAATCAGGGGAACACACGGCTTCATACAAGGCATGAATGAAGGCCAGGACCTCTCGGCCGACGGGAAGAGTGACGGGCTCCGCGCGCAATTTTTGCCGAATCTGCTGAAAAATCCAGGGATTGCGGACCGCCCCCCGACCGATCATGAGCCCCCGGGCTCCGGTCTCGCGGAGGATTTCCGCGGCGCCATTGGCCGAGGCCACATTTCCATTGGCAAGAACCGGACAATCGAGCGCCTCCACCGCCTCCGCGATCAAGTCGTAGCGGACCCCGTCGCGATACATTTGCTTCACCGTGCGGCCATGGACGGTGAGGAGGTCCAAATTGTGCCGGGCAAAAATCGGCAGCAACGCGCCGAGGGTTGCTTCATCGTCGAACCCCAGGCGGGTTTTCACGGTGAAGGTTCCGGGAATGGCTTCACGCAATGCGCCTAGAATCGCGTCCACCGCTGGAAGATCCCGCAACAACCCGCCTCCCGCACATTTGCGATACACCACCGGGGCCGGGCAACCCAGGTTGAGATCAATCCCGACAATCGGATAATTCTGCAATTCGCGGGCCGTGCGAATCAAAGCCGGAATATCATTACCGATCATCTGAGCCACCACTGGACGACCTGTCGGGTTCTCGGTGATGGAGGACAAGATCGTCTTGCCAAGCCGGGATTCAGCGGTCACCCGAAAATATTCGGTGAAATAAACATCGGCGCCCCCGTAGTCCCGCATCAGCCGCCAAAACGGGAGATCGGTCACGTCCTGCATCGGAGCCAAAGCCAGGATCGGCTCGGGCTGGGATCTCAAGGCCTCCCAGCCGGGTTTTCCGACCATAGGCCGATGGGCGGGTGGGTTCATTTCCATTCTCATACGCGAAATTTCCAGAGGCGGATATGGGATTTTCTCTTCTCCTTCCCGAATGGAGGCACCCAGGCAAAAAAAAGAGTCGGCGAAACCAATGATTGGCTCCGCCGACTCAGAAAGTTCAGGTTGATTTATTCGGCCTTTTGCAAGGGCTCGCCGGCGGATTTCCACCCAGCAAGGCCCGGAGCGAAATGCTGCACGTTGGTGTAGCCAAGGGTTTTGGCCGCTTCTGCGGCGCGGCCGTAGGCTCCGCATTGTTCGCTGCCGCAATAGGCAACGACTAAGGCGTTCTTATCCGCCGGGAGTTTGGTCGCCAAATCGCCCTTGTCGGCCACGAAATCGATGGCTCCGGGAATGTGCCCTTTTTTGTAGGAGGCACTGCCATTGACATCAATAATGGTGACATCATTTTTAGCGATGGCGGATTTCAAGGCGTCGAGGCTGATGTCGGGAAAAGATCCCGCGAAGGCGTTGGCCGCAACCAAGGCGACCGCACTGAGGGTGAGAAGGAGTTTTTTCATATCGGGTAAAACGTACGACACTTCGACAACTTTGCAAGGGGAGCAAAGATATTTGTATCCGGAGTCCAAATGCCCTACGCTCAAATTGTATGTCAGACGACCACATGGCTGAAAGGGCCGCGCGGGCGGAAAAAATCATCGCCGCCGCCGATCAGTTCAAAATTTGCGAGGGATGCGATTCCATCGTGGCCAATCGAGTCACAGCCTGCCCGAATTGCCACAGCTATCGATTTGATGCCGATCGCGAGACGGTCATTGCCCACGCCAAACTTCTGGCTTCCCGGGCCCAGACCAGCGTGACCTCATCGGACTTCGACTGAAGCGACGTCAGTCGTCGCTTTTGCTCAATCGCTCCGCCGGTTTGTCCCAAAGAAGCTGGTGCGCTTCCTTCAGAATGGAGGGAATGCGATCCACGAACGGACTGGAGGACAAAACGGTTCGCACGGCCGCCTCGTCCATTTCTCCGGCATTTTTTCCCGGAAACCAATGATTGGCATTCCCGAGCAAATTGTATCGCATCCGCCCGAATTCAACCATGTCGAGTCCGGTCGCATAGGTCCAGAGGCGCAAGATTTCCCAGACATTAATTTCTCCGGGAATGTTTTCCCATGAGGGAATCCCTTCCTCCCAGCGCCGGCACCAGTCGGGGTCCAAGGCTTCTTCGAGCGCCCCGCGTAGTCGATCCTGCACCGAAGCGACGATCTCCTCGCGTTGATCCCATAGCGTCAGGGCCCGCAAATGTTCATCGAAATCGGTTGGCTTGGCCACCCCGAGGCTGAGGGTATGGACCTCCGGACGAGAGAGGCAGAAGAGGTCATTAAAAATCATGGCCGAGTAGGGCTCGCACAAGCTGCGCAATTTCTCCGGAGGTGCATAGAGCTTCCCGCCCTTGTCGTTCGGACTAATGATGAAGACGCCCATATCCTGCCGGGTCGCTTCGGCCATGGCTGCGTTGTTCGATTGATTGATCCAATACCAATGGAGGTTCACATAGTCGAACTCCCCTGTCGCATTGGCCGCGGTGATCATGTCACAGGCCCCATGGGTAGAAAATCCCACAAAACGCACTCGTCCATCCTTCTGAAGTTGGCGGGCGGCTTCCAAAGCGCCGCCTTTTTTTAAAGTCTCCTCCAACAATTCAGGAGTATTGATCCCGTGAATGCCGAGCAACTCGACGTGATCGAGTTGCAGGTTCTTCATGCTGAGGTCAAAGGTCTCGAGGAACTTTTCCTTTGGCGACGGACCAATCTTGGTTTGGACGATGAGTTTTTCCCGGGGCAGGCGGGGCAGGATGCGACCGAGTTGGAGCTCGGAAGTCCCATAACCGCGGGCGGTTTCAATGTGGGAAATCCCCGCCTCGAGCGAACGATGAATGCAGGCTTCGAGATTTTCCTGTCCCTCGAGGGTGATCGCCGCCGCGTCGGAGTCTTTCCAACTTTGCTGGTAGCGCATGCCGCCACAAGAAAAGACGGGCATGGAAAGTTCCGTCCGGCCAAAGCGTCGATATTGCATCATAGTTTTTCCAAGAGGACGGCCACTTCGATCTCAGCCGTTTGAGGAAACATATCGACCGGACAAACCCGACGCAAACCGTAGCTCCCGGCCAGGCGCTTGATATCACGAGCCAGCGTCGCAGGGTGACAGGAAACATAAATGATCCGACCCGGTTGATGACCGACGATGAGGTCGAGAATCTCCGGCTCCAATCCCTCGGTGGGCGGATCCAACAACAAGGTGGTTTCCGCGGCCGGAGCCGAAGCCAAAGCCGCCACGAGGTGGAGTTTGACATCACCGAGCAAGTAAATCTCCGCATCCGTCACCCCCTCCCGGGCCGCCCGGACCGCATCTGGACTCCACTCGATGCCAATGATCTGACGAAATTTTTCCAGCAGGCGTTTGGCAAAAAATCCCGCCCCGCAATACGCATCGACCAAAAGGGTTCCTCCCGGGTCTGCCAAAGCCACAACCACATCCTGCAAAAGCCCGCCCGCGGCATCATTGACCTGCCGAAACCCCTTGAACTCACGCGGCTCACGCAAAGGATAGGCGCCATCCCGGATTCGGTTCCGGGGCTGCGAGAGCAACTCCGTCAACATTCCATTCACTTCCTCGGACGCGATCGGACAGGCAGAAATCTCCACCACTTTCCGACTCTTGGGAGCAAAATACCCCACCCGCCCCCGGTGCGAATGGACGGTGATCCGATTGCGGTAGCCGAAAGAGACCGGCGAAGGGACGACCTCATCGACTTGAGGTTCCGCCACGCCTCCCACCCGTCGCAACACGTCCACGACCTGGTCCCGTTTCACGGCCAATTGACGGGACATCGCCATGTGTTGGTAATGGCATCCCCCGCATCGTCCAAAGACGGAACAGTCCGGTTTCACCCGGTCCGGCGAGGCTTCCAAAATCCGGACCAAGTCCGCTTCGACATAGGTCTTGTGCTCGCGCTGAATCCGGACGAGGACGCGTTCGCCGGGAATGACGCCTGGCACAAAACACACCCGGCCATCTTCCAAGCGAGATAAACCCTTCCCCCCGAAGACGACTTGCTCGACAATTAATGAAATTTCCAAGGGGCGACTATCTTCTAGGTTCGAGCGGCCTCAAAGAAAAAAGAACGCCCCCCATTGCGCTTGGGATTTTTCCCTTTTCGGGCGATCACGATTTGGTCACTCCCCCAGCATCGTCGCCGAAGCGGTCTGGCCTATGCGCAGGGGCACGGGCGGCGGCCCGGTAATCTTCACCCGGACCGGAAAACGATTGGGCAAACGCACCCAGTCGAGGGTTTGGCTCACCTCTGGCAACAAATCTACCGTGGCCCCATCGGTCAAATAGATTCCCCAGGCAATACTGACGACCTCGCCAGTAAACCCCTCGGACTCATGTCCCATCAGGGTGATCCGCACTTTTTCTCCCTCTTTCACATGGCGGAGTTGGGTTTCTTTAAAATAGGCCGCAATCCAAAACGAACTCCCATCCACCAAAGCCAGCAACTGCTCGCCCGCTTGGACATATTGGCCAACACTGGTGTTCATGTTGGTCATATAGCCGTCCACGGTCGCGAAAACCTTGGTGTAGGAAAGGTTGAGATGCGCATTGTCCAAGGTCGCCTGGGCCGCCGCCGTATCCGCCTGAGCGGAGGCATATTCATCTTGGGCATCCTGAAAACTGCGCAGGTCGATGACCTTCGTTTCATAAAGCTTGGTTTGTCGGGCCATCTGCTGCTTGGCTTGGATCTCGGCCGCCTCAGCTTGGCGTAATCCGGCGGCCGCGTTGGCTTCGGTCGCCTGGTAGGTTGATGGATCAATCTCAAAAAGCAGATCCCCTTTTTTCACTGGCTGATTGTCTTTGATCGGAATGTTGACGATCGGTCCCGCCACCCGGGGAGCAATCCCGATGACATTGGCCCGAACCTGAGCATCGCGGGTCCACGGTCGACTGATGTAACGGGCATACATCAGCACGGAAGCGACGAGGGCCAAAATGACGACCACCGAGGTGACAACAATCTTGGAGGGCGGAGTCTTCATGGGGCCAGAGTCAAACCAACGACACACCCGAAGATCACGGCCAAGGCGACAAAAAAGAGCGGCAGGTTGGCAATATATCGCGTCCAGCACCGCCGCTCCAAGAGCCTGATCGCGCCCCAGGCAAGCAGGAACCCCAAGGCGCCCACTACCATACCCCACGGCAGGAGGAAACTTCCGATTTGCACCTCGGGATTTGTCAATCGGGCCAATACGTCCATTCCCATTCGATTACCTTATTCTCAAAATGATGGAAACATTGATTTCATCCCCGAGACCTGACGCCATGTGCCCAAGGATCCCTTTCCGTTCATTCCAACGGACCAGGAAAGACCACGCCCCAAAGCGCGGGACGTTCCTGCCGCTCGGAATCTGCCTCGGGAGCCAATATCTCAAAGATGTCGAAAAATGAGAGACTGCACTGCAAGCGCCTTTGGCCCTTGGTGTCGATCTTGGGGTTGAGCCGGATGATACCTTCGCTAAAGGGAGGTTCCGCATTGAGGGCGTGCGCTTGGCGACGGGCCTCTTCGGGGCTCAGCGACCGGTCTTTAATGATCTCGTCCAGATGTTCGAGATCCCTCCGCGTGATGGTCCCCCAGAGTTTCCGCCAGTCCTCGGGTTGCACTCGAATGGCGGTAATGTTGACGATCTCCTTGCGCCCGTCCACTAACTCCCAATATCCCGCCACCAGCAAAAAGGGGCTCTCAATCTCAAACTGCCGGATGGCATCCCCCAGATCAACCGAAGTGCGATACTTGATCGCTTTGGGGTTCACCGGGATATGGCCGTGCCGAGTATTGATGGCCGCCGGAATATCCCATTTTTGCGTCGGGTCCGCTGGCTCATAGCCGTCGAAAAATGTCGTTCGTACCCAACTTTCAAAAACCACGCCATGATGTTGGCGTTCCTTGGCCCGAGAGGCTCCGGCGGACATTCCCATGACCAGAAGGACGGCGGCGGACCGGAGACAAAGATTGGGCCAATATGGAGCGTGGGTTGACATCGGGGGACAGGACGGATTGTAGTACAGCTCGATGCCCCAGGCAATACGCACCGTTTTTCGAGATCCGGCCATTCGCTATGGGATCAAATTCGGACTCGCAGGCATCCTCGCCGTCTTCATCGCTCTTTTTCTTCGTTTGGAAGAACCAACCTGGGCGCTCTTCACCGTCTTTGTTTTGATGATCGCGCAATATGTCGGGGCGATCGCCGAGAAGTCGCTTTTTCGGATCATCGGCACCGTGGCGGGTGGGCTTTTGGGGTATTTTCTGACCGCGAGTTTCGAACAAAATCCCGTCATTTTTGTCATTCTGGTCTCCCTGATTGTGGGGGCTTGCACCGCGATGTTCGGACAAAGCCGCTATCCGTATGCCTTCCTCCTTTGTGCACTCACCATGGTCGTGGTGGTGGGCAATGGCTTGGGGGATCCCGATAATTCCTGGCAATACGCCCTCTGGCGCATCGAGGAGGTCACCCTGGGAATTCTCGTCGTCATGTTGGTGCAAAGTCAGATCTGGCCGCGCTTCGCCCGCGAGGAATTTCTTCGCAACAGCCGCCTCGCCTTGGCCGATTTGCAAGACTGTCTGCGCGAAAGTTCCCAAGCCGTTTTTGACGGTCACCCTCGTGCGGCTGCGGCCAAGGCGGCCGACTTCCCAGCTCGAATCTCCGCACTGCGTGGACTCCTGGATTTCGGAGCCCGGGAAAGCCAATACTTCCGCGACCGCCTGCCGACCTACTTTGAGATCACCTCTTGTCTCTCCCGGGTGGCCGCAAACCTGGCTACCATGACCAATCCCCTGCCGGCGGGATCTTATTACCACACCCATCTTCGTCGGGAATGCCTCGAACTTGGTCGCAGCCTCGAAGCCGCCTTGGCCGATCTAGCCGGCTCCGCCTCCACGCAGGAATCCCGAGCCGCCCGGAGCGAGGAGATGACTGCGGCCCATCAGCGTCTCGAAAGTCGTCTCCTCTCGGTTCACGATGACCCGGAACTACCCGATCTCGCTCCCGAGGCCATCGTGGCCATGAGCCTGCACCTTCTCGCTTTGGAGGAAATCCGGAAAACCATTGCCCGGATGCAAATCCTCCTCGACTCCCTTCCCACCGGATGGATGGAAGGTACCCGCCGCGAACCTCATCCTTTCACCTCTCCGATTCCCCCGCCATTTTGGATTCGATCCGGAGTGAAAACGACTATCGCCGTCGCCGCCGCCTTGGTCCTCTTGAATTGGCTCAATCCTCCCGGTGGCGCGATCTTTGTCCTTGGAGCCTGGGTTTTCACCGCCTTAAATGCCTCCAGCCCCGGAGGCCGCGGTGACCGACGCGCTTTTCACTATGTGATCACGAGTACCCTCGTTCTCCTCGTCGTTTGCCTCATTCTCATCGGCATCCGCCCCTTCCTTTCCAGCTATGCTGTCATGAACACTCTGATCTTTTCTTGGTCGTTCCTCTGGGGATATTTGTCCTTTCAAACCCGCGGAATCACCATCCCGATGCTACTGGCGATGCTCCTGATCGTCAGCATTCTCGGCCTCAATGGAGAGGAGCCCATTTCCGTGCAAGCCGTTGCCAATATCTTTTTCGGACTCTCCTTTGCCATGCTGCTTTCGGCCCTTGTTCAGCGTTTGCTCTGGCCATCGTTACCCCAATGGGAGCTCCGCGACCGCATCGTTGAGCTCCTCCGGATTCTGCGACAGGGGATGACCGCCTCTCTCCCTCTCTGGGAACAGGTTCGCATCGCCCTCATTCCCGGCGAGGCCGCCATCCGGATCAACCACCTTCAGCTCCCCTTCTGCACCTCCGAAGATCGTCAAAACCTCCGCGAATACCTTGGCAACCTTCACCAAATCAGCACCCACCTCTTGGTTAGCGCCGGAGGTCTCTCCACCCTTACAGCCAAAAACGAGAACCCGGGAGACCAAACCCGTATCGCGGAATTGGAAAAAGAAATCCGCGCCCACCTTCAGGCCCATGAAATTGGGATGAAGACCGCCACCGTGCCCCTCGCGGACTGCGACCGACTGAGCGCCCTTCTCACCTCCTGGATGGAATGGATCGTCGCCACCCGGCAACGCATGCTGCGCGAGAATTGTCCCAGTCTCGACATCTTGCAGTATGTCGGTCTGGCCGGACGTCTCGCCGAATCCGCCCGCGGGCTTTTGCATGCCAAAACCCAGGCCGACAACCTCCACCTGCCGAACTACATGGGCGACTATGTTCTCTAAGAGCTAGCACCGCTTGCCAGCAACTCTCATCCATTGCACTTCGGAGCGATTGTCTACCACCGCGTCAAAGACACCTTCGATTCCTCCGTCATAGGGGATCGCAATCAAGTCAGCTTGCGCACCCACAGAGATTTCGCCCAACCGGCCAACCGCCCTCAGCGCGCGGGCGGGGTTTCTGGTCACCATCTCGAGAATCTCGACCGCAGCAAGCCCCGGATGACTCCGCCGCAGGGTGCGCATTTCCTCAAAGAGATTAAGCGTCCAGTTGCTGGCCAGGCTATCGGTGCCTAGACAAACGGGCACCCCCATCTTCCGCCATCGCTCAATCTCAAATTTCGGACGTGAAAAATAGTCATGACAATTCGGACAGTGGACTACGCTAAAGTCTCCGTGTTTGCGCCTGGCCAGCACTTCATAATCCGAGTCTGCCAGAATATTCATGTGAACCAAAATCCCCCCCGGCGGCAGGCCGTCAGCCTCGAGCAATCGTTCAACCGGTGTCGCCCCACCCGCATCGACCATAGGGCGGCCAAGGTCCCGCAAAAATTCGTAAAGAGGTCCGGAGGCATCGGCAAACATGGCAAATTCTTCTTCCGTCTCCGCCAGATGCGTCGTCCATGGTCGTTTCTGCGCCCGACAGAACCTGCTCACTGATTGATAAAGTCCAGCCGACGCGGTGAAGGGCGCATGGGGAGAAAGCCCCCATCCGCCTCCGGGGTGTCGATGCACTTCGTCGGCCCGGCGCATTGCATCGGCCACGGCGACCACATCGCCGGAGACACGAATGTCCATCAATTCCCCCATCCACCACACCCGCAAATCGCTCGGAGGCACCTGCACCGGAGCGTCCAGATACGATTCAATATTTACCACGCTAGTCGTCCCCGAGCGGCGCAATTCGCCCAGCCCCAACCCGATAGCCCGGACGGGATCTTCCTCTTTCTTCAAGGCATTAATCCGCCGAATCCATTCCGAAAAATCCTTTTGCGGGGGAATCGCTCCCCGCATTCCGGTGTAATCGAGATGACAATGGGCATTGATCAAACCCGGCAAGACAATCACCTCGCCGAGATCTTCATCCACCGGCCCGGTTTCTTTTTTTGCCGAGGCTAGCTTGACGATCCGGCCATCAACTATTTCGACAACGCCATTTTCCAACGGAGGCGCCCCCATGGGCAAAATCCAGCGCGCTTTAATCACCTCTTTCATCGGGACCAGAAGAACAGGAATTCTCTCAAAATCAATCGCCCGCTCACGCTTCAAGTGATGCTTACGCTCAGTTTCGGAGCGATCGCCGCCTCCGCGTCCGGGATGATCTGATTTTTCCCGGGCTCCCGTCGCGGCTCGATGGCAACTTCCAGAAAGGTCGGCTCTTCCGCTGGGGCAAGCGGCGGCTCACGTCCCAACTTGGGGCGCGACCAAAGAATCCATCTCCTCGTCCACCACTTCATACTCGGCGAACGCCGTCACGAGTCGCCCAGGCAGGCGGGCCCGCACCCCGACCCCATCAGCCTCATAGACCAAGTCCAGCACGGTTCCTTCCCGGTGCAAACGAGCCACCAAGTCGGCCCGGTCCAAGGGGAGACGAAGGGATAATTCCCGCACATCACCTCCGACAAAGCGCCCGATTCCAGCAACCAATTCATCCATGCCCTCGCCGGTGTGGACGGAAACAAAGATCGCCTCAGGGAAATGCCGACGCAAAATATGGCGAGTCGTCTCATCCTCCACCTTGTCGATTTTGTTAAAGACCACCAAGGTCTGCTTGGTATCCGCTCCGAGATCCTCCAGCACATGCATGGTGGTGTTGTAAAACTCCATCGCCCGGGGATGGGAAGCGTCGAGGACGTGAATGAGAAAATTCGCAAAAGTGGCTTCCTCCAAGGTGGCATGAAAGGCATCGACCAATTGATGCGGAAGCTTCCGGATGAAACCCACCGTGTCGGTGAGCAAAAGCGGCTGCTTGTCGGGCAAAGCAATCTTCCGCGTCGTCGTATCGAGGGTGGCAAAGAGTTTGTCTTCGACCAGGACATCCGCGCCGGTGAGCCGACGTAGCAGGGAAGATTTCCCCACATTGGTGTAGCCGACAATGGCGGCATTGGGCACCGGGGTCCGCTTGCGATCTTTCCGCTGGGTGGCTCGTGAACGCCGGACCTCCTGCAGTTCCTTCCGCAGACGATCCATCTGCCCGCGAATTTTGCGCCGATCCTGTTCGAGCTGGCTCTCGCCCTCGCCCTTGGCCCCGATACCGCCCCCCTGCTTGCCCAAATGCCCCCAGGCCCGCGTCAGCCGCGGCATTGAATAACTCATCCGGGCCAGATCGACCTGAATCCGGGCCTCGCGGGTTTGGGCCCGCGCCCCAAAAATATCGAGAATGATCTCCTGCCGGTCGATCACGAGCACCTTGCTCAAAGCCTCCCAGTTGCGCTGCTGGGCCGGCGTCAATTCGTTGTCGAAAATGACCACATCGCAATCCCGCGCTGCCATCCGCAAACAAATTTCCTCCGCTTTCCCGGATCCGACCAGATAGCGGGCCTGCGGCTCCCGCACGGAAACGACCATCCGATCCACAACCGGAATCCCGAGGGTGCGAACGAGTTCTTCTAACTCCGCCAGCAAATCCTCCGCATTCGCCCAATCGGCCGGATCCAGGCAGGCCCCAACTAAGAGGGCCCGCTCAACCATTTTCTCGCGGGGCTTGATTTCAAACATAAATAGGTCCGGGGAGGATAAGTCCTTCCGGGTTGAAACGCAATCGCCGCCGGTGATGGGCCCTCCCGCAAGCACGCAAAACACCCAAGAAACTCGTTCCCTTCTCGTCATCGCCACGGATTGAGGGATTGCGTCTCTCGCTAGGTTCGATAGATTTTCGTCTCAGAATGGACTCAATTCTGGACCCCGAACGCACCGTCACCGAACTCAAAGAACTTCGCGCTTTCACGGCCGACGAAAACGGCGCCCACCGCGTCGCCTTCACCCCGCTTTGGGTCGAAGTCCGTCAATGGCTGCGAAAGAAATTGGAGGACCTCCCCGTCGAAATGCATACCGATGAGGCGGGCAATTTCTGGACCACCCTCCCCGGGGCTTCGGAAAAAGAACTCCTCATTGGCGGCCACATGGATTCCGTGCCCGACGGTGGCTGGCTCGATGGCAGCCTCAATGTCCTCGCGGGAGTGGAGATTCTCCGCCGCATTTCCGCCCAATATGACGGCAAACCACCAGTCACGGTTCGACTGGTGGACTGGGCGGATGAAGAAGGCGCTCGTTTCGGCAAGAGCCTCTTTGGGTCCTCCGCCTGCTCGGGCAACCTCGACATGGACGAAGCCCGCGCCCTGGTCGACAAGGACGGCATCCTCCTCCCCGACGCCCTCAATGCGGTCGGCGTCGATTTTGAAAAGGTCAAGGATTGCGGCAAAGAATTCAAAAATGCCGCCGCCTATCTCGAACTTCACATCGAACAAGGCCCCGTCCTTCTTGATCTCGATCTTCCCCTTGGCACTGTTCTCGGCACCTTCGGGGTCGAACGACATGCCATCACCTTCCATGGGCAGGCCGCCCATTCCGGCAGCACCCCCATGAACCGACGCAAAGATGCCCTCCGCGCCGCCGCCAAAATGAGCGAAGAAATTTACAGCCTGACCGAACGCCATGGCGGTGTCTGCACGATTGGATCCTGCACCACCAAACCCGGGATTGTCACCAGCGTCGTGGCCGAGTGCCGGATCACCCTCGACCAACGCCACCTCGACCCCAAGGCCCTCGCCCAAATGCTGGCCGACGCCCATGCCGCCAGCGAACGCTTTTCCGAGGAAGCCGGCGTCACCGTCCGTTGGGAGCGCCTCTGGCATATCGCGCCGATTCTTTTCAACCACGACCTGATTGGTTTCTGCGACGAAGCCATCGCAGAAAGCGGAGCCACCCCGCATCGCCTCCCCTCCGGCCCGCTCCATGACGCCGCCGAAGTCGCCCTCTCCGGCGTGCCCACCATCATGATGTTCGTGCAAAGCCTCCACGGCATTAGTCACAACAAAATCGAGGACACCAAGGAAGAGCACATCAAAATGAGCGTGACCGCTTTGGATAAACTCGCCGAGAAAACCATCCATTGGATCGCGGGAGGAAAAGACGTCGGGAACTGATTGGCTGTCGCGAATGTGGAATGCCAACTGGCCGCGCCCAGTAATCAACCTGGTCCAGAGCGTCCACCATGCCCACCCGGGGCATCCGCTGTATGCGTTTCTGCCCAACCGCGCCACCCTCACTTGTCATAATTTAATTTTTACCCCCGACCCTGTTTCAGGGAGCGGTGAATTCGACCAGCCCATGTCACTTCGGCATTGATCGGGAAACTGAACCTGTGTTTTTACCGGCTCCCGTTCAATATTGATATTTCCAGGGCCTTGGGCGAACACTTGTCAATGGCGAGATCGATCCGTATCAAGTATGAGGAAGTGCTCTATCATCTGATGGCGCGCGGGAACCGGCAGGTGTTCGTGCTTAAATGACTGACTCTGTTTCACTTTCCGAGCCCATGCTCGTCGATATCATTCTGCCCCTGGAAAGGTCCGATCAGGAGTCGGCTTGGAAACAGGCCATTGCGGCCCAACTGGGCGTCGAGGCCAGCCGCGTCGTGGGGTTGCGACTGAACAAGCATTCGCTGGATGCCCGTCAGTCTCAGATCAAGGTACAACTCCGCATTGAGGTAAGCCTCGATGAGGATCTTCCGCCCAATCCCGAACTCCGTCCCCAATACCCGCCCGTCCCGGCCGAGGCCAAAACCCTGCTCATCATCGGCTGTGGTCCGGCGGGAATGTTTGCCGCTCTTCAAGGACTGAAACTCGGCCTCAAACCGATCATTTTGGAACGGGGCAAAGACGCCTCCACCCGGCGTTTTGATCTGAGACCCATCCTTAAGGAGGGCCAGGTGATCGAGGATTCCAATTATTGCTTTGGCGAAGGTGGAGCCGGCACCTTCTCGGATGGGAAGCTCTACACCCGCGCGAAAAAGCGGGGCCCGGTCCGTGAGATTTACGAGACCCTTGTCGCCCACGGGGCGCCGGAACGCATCCTCATCGACGCCCACCCCCACGTGGGTTCCAATCTCCTTCCCAAAGTGGTCATGGCCATGCGCCAATCCATTCTCGCCGCTGGCGGGGAAGTGCATTTTGGCACCAAGGTGAATCAACTTCTCATTGAGGCGGGGCAAATCCGCGGTGTCCAAACCGTCGATGGCCGCGAGTTTCTCAGCGACCGGGTCATTCTGGCGACCGGGCATTCGGCGAGAGACATTTACCATCTTCTCCAGAGTCAGAAGGTCCGCCTGGAACAAAAAGCCTTTGCCGTGGGGGTTCGGATCGAGCACCCCCAGGCTTTCATCGACGGCCTTCAATATCACCACCGGCCCGAGCAGCCCCGGCATCCGCTTCTGCCCGCCGCCAGCTACCAGCTTGCCACCAAGATCAACGAGAGGGGCGTTCATTCCTTCTGCATGTGCCCCGGGGGATTCATTGTGCCGGCGGCGACCGAGAACGACGAGGTGGTCGTCAACGGCATGAGCCTGGCACGCCGGGATTCGCCTTTTGCTAACAGCGGCCTGGTGGTGGGGGTGGAACCCGAAGACACCGTCGCGTTTCAGAGGGAACATGGCGTCCTCGCCGGCATCGCCTTCCAGAAGCAACTGGAAGTCGCCGCCAAAGCCGCCGGTGGCGGAGGACAAGCCGCCCCCGGCCAGCGCCCGAGCGACTTTCTCGCTGGCCGCGACTCCGCCACTCTCCCGAAGACAAGCTATTTTCCGGGGATTCGCAGCGCTCGGCTCGATGAGATCCTTCCGTGGGGAATTGTGACCCGCATGCGGCAGGGACTGACTCTTTTCGGCCAGAAAATGCCCGGCTATCTCAGCGAAGAATGCGCCCTGATCGGATTTGAAACCCGGACAAGTTCCCCGCTGCGCATCCCGCGCCAGACCGACACCCTGCAACACCCCGAAGTGGCAGGGCTCTTTCCTTGCGGCGAAGGCGCTGGTTTCGCGGGAGGAATCGTCAGCGCCGCCCTAGACGGCATGCGCTGCGCCGAGGCCGCCGCCGGATGAAAAGAAAGTCCTCAGGAAGATCTGCCGATTCGCTCCCGCTCCGCCAGATTCTTTACTTTGCGCTCTTTACCGCTATGCTTCAATCGTGAGAATAGCCATCAGTTCCAAGGGACAGATTACGGTTCCCATCCAGATCCGTGAAGCGCTCGGTCTGATCGCGAAAAAGAAATTCCCCTATCCGAACAGCCTTGAGGCGATGGAAGTTTTACTCGGAGCGGGCGAACCCGGCGATGCCATTACTCCATGAGCTCATCCGGCCCCGAAGACCTCACCGGTTCTCTGCTTTTTGCCCACCCGGGATTGCTCGCTCCCAATTTTCGTCGGACCATCCTGTACCTCCCCCAACACAGCCCGGACGAAGGAACTCTCGGTATTATCCTCAACCGCCCGATCGAGAAATCGCTGAGCGAACTTGCCGAGGGCAACCCCGACACTGTCCTCAGCCGCATTTCCCTCTTCCAGGGCGGGCCTGTTGCCACCAGCCACCTGACTGTCGTCAGCCTGCAATGGCTGCAAGGCTCGTCCACGGTCGCCTTCCGGGCCTTTCCGGCGAACGGCTCCGGGGAATTGGAAATCGACCCCGAGTGGCAGGCCGGACTGAGAGGATTCCTCGGGCACGCGGGCTGGAGTCCGGGGCAATTGGAGAACGAGATTTCGCAAAATTCCTGGATCGTCCGGTCCCCCACCCGTGCGCTCATCGAGATGAAGGACCCTGAATCGGCCTGGGGCGACTTCATGCGATCCGCCAGTCCCGTCCTCCGCCTTTTGGCGGCGGCTCCCGCCGACCCGGAGCTGAACTAAGGCCCCCCCCCGGCGACAGTTTCCTCTCAATCGCCAACCGTATGTCGGGGATTCCCTCCAAGAAAGGCGCGGACATTTTCCACTGCAATATCCAGGAGCCTCTGCCGACTGGCCCTCGTCGCCCAGGCAATGTGGGGCGTGATAAGACAATTCTTGGCCTGAAAGAGCGGGTGATCCTTTGGTGGGGGTTCAACGGAGAGCACATCCAAGCCTGCCCCGGCAATACGGCCCTCATTTAAGGCCTCCGCCAGATCGGCTTCGACCACCAGCCCGCCTCGAGAGGTGTTGATAAGAAACGCCCCGGAGCGCATGGACCGAAGGCGACGGGCATTGACGAGGCCTTCTGTCTCTGGAGTCAGCGGGCAATGTAAAGTCACCACATCGGACTGCGAAAAAAGCTCGTCCATGGAAACAAAACCCACGCGCGAGGTCCGGCTGGAAATGAGCACCTTCATCCCGAAGGCCCGCCCAATTTCGGCCGCAGCCGCGCCAATGGCCCCATAGCCAACCACCCCAAGCGTCAGCCCGCTCAACTCGACCAAAGGAAAATCCCAATAACAAAAATCCGGGCTCTGACTCCAACGCCCATCGGCCACGGTTTGGGCATGATATCCCGTCCGTTGGGTCAATTCCAGAAGGAGGGCAAAGACATGCTGGGCGACCGAGGTCGCGCCGTATCCCGGGACATTGCAAACAGGAATCTTTCGTTCCCGCGCTGCCGCCAAATCGACGACATTGGTGCCGGTCGCGAGCACACCAATGTATTGCAATTCGGGTAAATTCCGAATCAGTGCTCCGGTCAGAACAGTTTTATTGGTCAGCAAAATCCGGGCTCCTGCGGCCCGCGCCGCCACGTCTTCAGACGGCGTCCGCTCATGAATCGTGCAAAATCCCAAGCCCTCGAGGGGACGCCAATCAAGATCACTTGGATTGAGGGTGTGTCCATCGAGGACGACAATTTTCGGCCGGGATTCGAAATTCATCTCAGATCATTGGTCAAACCTTACGGCAAGTCGGCGCCGGCTGGTGGTTGCACGTCGGCTTTGAGAAAATCCAGTGACTCGGAGTTAAGGCAAAACCGCAATCCGGTGGGCTCGGGACCATCGGAGAAAACATGCCCGAGATGACCTCCGCAACGCGCGCAAACAATTTCGGTCCGGATCATGCCATGACTGGCATCTTTGATCTCAGTGACATTCTCGGGCGCAAAAGGTTGGAAAAAACTCGGCCAGCCAGTGCCGGAATGAAATTTGGAATCCGAAGCAAAGAGGGGCAACTCGCAGCCTGCGCAGAGGTAGATCCCCTCATTTTTGTTGTCGAGCAGGGTGCCGCAAAAGGCCGCTTCTGTGCCGGCCGTCCGGAGGATGCGATAGCGGGCCTTGCCAAGGTGAGCTAGCCACTCCGCCTCGGTTTTCTGCACGGACGGGATCGTCACCGGAGCGGAGGGGCATTTCCCGGGACCAAGGAGACGAACGGTGACTTCAGATGGCAGATTCACGGAGCGAGCGGTGGATGACATAATGCGTAAAAGTGTGGCCAAGGCCGGAAAATTTCAGATCTCGTCGAGGACGCTGCCATCATTTTTGCTTGAGAGCAACCTTCCTCCCCGCCATTACGTCAGGATGCCTTGGATTGCTATCATCGCCACCGCACTCACGTCCTACCTGATCGGATCCTTTCCGAGCGGCTATCTCGCCGGTCGCCTCCATGGCGTGGATTTGCGAAAAGTCGGCAGCGGCAACATCGGCGCCACCAACGCCCTCCGGGTCCTCGGTAAACCGACAGGCTACACTGTCTTTGTGGCCGATATTTTCAAGGGCTGGCTCGCGGTCATGTCCGCTTATCTGATCAGTAGAATCCTCTCCCCTGGGCACGAGATCCCCTTGGGGGTTCTCGGAGCCATCTGCGGCATGTTGGGCCATATCTTCCCAATCTGGCTGGGATTTCAAGGCGGCAAGGGCATCGCCACGTCGGGCGGGGTCATGATTGCGCTCTTTCCGATTCAAGTTTTTATCGCCGGGATCTCGATTTGGTTGATTGTCTTTTTCCTCACCCGCTACGTCTCGATCGCCTCGATCGCCGCCGCCCTCATGCTCCCCACCGCTAGTGGAATTCTCGTGCTAATGGGAAAATGCGACCTCCTCCGGCTCAGCATCGCGGCCCTCATGTGCATCATCGCCATCTGGCGCCACAAATCCAATATTCAACGTCTGCTTGCCGGAACGGAAAAAAAATTCGAAAAGAGACCCCGGCCGTCAATACCGTCCAATTCTACCAATGTATAAAACCATCAGCGTCATCGGAGCCGGCGGCTGGGGCACGGCCCTTTCCCTCCTCTTGGCGGAAAACCGCACCAAGGTCCGTCTCTGGGCCCATAATCCAGACATTGCCAAGGAACTCGTCACGCAACGGACGAACGAAACCTATTTGCCCGGTGTCCGCCTCCCTCCCAATGTCTATGCGACAGGGAGCCTGGCTGACACCCTCGACGCGGAGCTCATCCTTGTCGTGACCCCTTCCAAAGCCATTCGCGAAATTTCCAGCCAAATCGCCGCCCTCAATCCTGACCCAAAAACCGTTTTCGTCACCTGCACCAAAGGAATCGAACACAACACCGGCAAACTCGTCAGCCAGATCCTCGAGGAAGCCCTCCCGGCCAATCGCATCGGCGTGCTTTCCGGTCCCAACCTCGCCGGCGAGATCGCCCGACGCGTCCCCGCCGCCGGCGTCATTGGCTCGGTCCATCGCGAGTTAATCGATCCCTTGCAAAAAACATTTTCCCTCCCCAGTTTTCGCGCCTACACCAGCGACGACGTCACCGGGATTCAACTCGGAGGGGCCTTGAAGAACATTTTTGCCATCGCGGCCGGAGCCTCCGATGGTTTCAACATGGGAGACAATGCCAAGGGGGCCCTCGTCACCCGGGCCCTGGCCGAAATGACCCGTCTCGGGGTGGCCTTGGGAGGACGCCAGGAGACCTTCTTTGGCCTCAGCGGTATCGGAGACTTGATGGTGACCTGCTTCAGCCCGCATAGTCGCAACCGGACATTTGGCGAACGCCTCGGCCGGGGCGAGTCGCCTGCTCAGATCCAAGAATCGATGCGCATGGTGGCGGAAGGTGTGCCCACCACCCGCAGTGCCTGGCAATGCGCCCAGAAACACGGCATCGACGCACCGATCACGTCCGAGGTTCACGCCGTTTTGTACGAAAATAAACCCCCGCATGAAGCGATGTGGGAGTTGCTGGGACGCCCGCCGAAATCCGAGATCGATAAGCGTTCTGCCGCCGAAGGGTAGACACCAGCGACGATTGATCCGACATGCGCGGCGCTCATGCCCGCCCATCTGCGGTTAAATATTTTCAACCGAACCCCGCGAGGAAAGCGGGTTCAGGCGGCTTCGGCCTTGAGATGGTCCAGGGCGTCCTGACGGGTCTCAAAGATGGGATAGGCGGTGTCAAATTGCGCCAACTCAAAGACCCGCTTGACCTCACCGCGGAGGGAACAAACAACCAGACGGCCGCCTTTGCGCCCGAGTTTCCGGCCGGCCAGGAACAACTCTCGAAATCCCGCGCTGGCCATATATTCGAGATTCTCCAAATCGATGAGCAAATCCGCGGTTTCCTCACCATCGGTCAACACGGACATGGTGTCCTTCAAATCTTTGCCCCCATGGGGATCCAGGCGTCCGGAGACACTGAGAATATGGATATTGCCGTCGCGAGTGGTTTGGAATGCTGCCATGGGATTAGGGGTCTAATATTTGGGGAAGGAACCTCTTTGTAGCGAATTTAGCTTGTTCCAGGCAATCGCATTTTTATCTTTCGATCAGACCCCACTCCGTTTCAGTTTACTTCCTGCATGAAACTCTCTCTCAAAAACAAAGTTCTCCTCTGGTTTTTGTTTGTCATCGTGGCCGTCGCTCTGGCCGGATTCTCCGGCTACCACCGCCTCGCCAATTATATTCGGAACGAAGCCGAACGGCAGATGACTGCCAAAATGGAACACGTCGTCGATGTCCTTGAGGCCAACAACGCCATTAATACCGCGTTGGTCCGGTCCTCGATGGCGGTGCTAAAAATGATCGCGACCCAAGATGGACCGGTGGACATGGTGTCACGCGATCGTCCGGACGGGTCTGCGGGAACGATGCTCGCCTTTGGCCAGAACCCGGCGGCAGAGAATTTCGCCCTCGTGGATAAAACCCGCGACATCATGGGCGGCTCGGTCACAATCTTTGAAAAACGAGGCGACACCTTCGTCCGCGTCATGACCAACGTTGAGAATCCCGACGGTTCCCGTGCCATTGGCACCATCCTGGATCCCGATGGGCCGGCCATTGCCAAACTCCTGGCCAATGAGCCATTTTACGGCGTGGTGGATATTCTCGGAAAGCCCTTCATCACCGGCTACGAACCGATTCGGGACGCCAGCGGGCAAACCGTAGGTGCCTATTACGTCGGATACGCCATTGATAGTCTGGTCACACTCAGCGATGTGATCGAACTCCGCGGCGTTCTCAATCAGGGGTTTTTCGCCCTCTTGGATCGGCAGAATCACATCATCTTTCACACCAAAAAAATCGCCTCGGAGGCCGAGATCAGCTCCATCGTCAACAAGGTTCAAATCGGCCAGTCGCCGGGGGCGGACTGGTTTGTCGAGATGCGGACTTTCGGCCCCTGGGACTACGATATCGTGGCGGCGCTTTATCTTCCCGACGTGCGGGCAATGACCCTGAATTTCATCTGGCAAGTTTACGGGGTGGCCACCTTCGTCATAGTCGCCATTCTCATCCTCTCCTTCTGGCTGGTTTCGCGGCTCTCCAGTGCCCACGTCCTGGCCGAAGCCCGACGCCAGGAAGCCGTTGTGGCCCGGGACGCGGCGGAATCCGCCAATCGCACCAAGAGCACCTTTCTCGCCAATATGAGCCACGAACTCCGCACCCCGATGAATGCCATTATCGGATATAGCGAGATGCTCCTCGAAGAATCCGAAGACCTCGGCGTGACCGAACTTGCCCCGGATCTGCAAAAAATCCGCGGGGCCGGCAAGCACCTCCTCGCCCTCATCAATGACATCCTCGATCTTTCCAAAATCGAAGCCGGCCGGATGACGGTTTTTCCGGAGGACTTTGCGCTTCCCGAGATGCTCCGCGAAGTCATTGCCACGATCCAACCTCTAGTGGAAAAAAACGGAAACACGCTCGTCATTCAGTGCCCGCCCGATGCCGGCGCGATGCGAAGCGATTTAACCAAAGTCCGCCAAACGCTCTTCAATCTCCTCAGCAATGCGTCGAAGTTCACCGAGAAAGGCCGCATCACGGTGGCGGTGGAGCGCATCGTTCGGGAGACCGGAGACCGGATCCAATTCATCATCGCGGACACCGGAATCGGCATGACGTCGGAACAACTTGGCCGCCTCTTTCAAGCCTTCACCCAAGCGGATGCCTCGACCACCCGCAAATATGGTGGCACCGGATTGGGGCTCCTCATCAGCCGGAAATTTTGCCAATTGCTCGGTGGCGACATCACAGTCGCAAGCACGCCGGGCGAAGGCACCATCTTCACGGTTGATCTCCCCGCCACGTTTAAAGAAATTCCGACCGGAAAAATTTCCACCCCGGCCACCAAGCCCTCTTCTCCGTCCACCCCGAGCACACGGCGCCGACTGCTCGTGATCGATGACGACCTCGACGCGGCCGATATCCTCAACCGCAATCTCACCAAGTCCGGCTACGACGTCCACGTCGCTCATAGTGGGCCTGAAGGGCTGGAACTTGCCCGCACCATTCAACCTGCCGCCATCACCTTGGATGTCATGATGCCCGGAATGGATGGTTGGTCAGTCCTGACCGCACTGAAATCCGACCCCATCACCTCCAGCATTCCCGTCATCATGGTGACCATGTTACGCGATCGCCAATTGGGATTTACGCTTGGGGCGACCGAATTTCTCACCAAACCGGTCGATCAAGAGCGCCTCCGGACCATTCTGGCCTCCCAGTGCAGTGCCCCGACCGCCGAGGTTCTCGTCGTGGACGACGATGCCGACAGCCGGGAACTCATTTGTCGGCTCCTCGAAAAGGAAGGCCTCCGTCCCACCGAAGCCGAAAACGGCCAGGACGCTCTCCAGCAAATGCACAAAGTCCGCCCGGCGCTCATCATCCTTGATTTAATGATGCCCGTGATGGATGGCTTTGAATTCCTAGAAGCGATCCACCAGGCCCCGGAATTGAGCAATATTCCCGTCGTCATCATCACCGCCAAAGATCTCACTGCCGAGGATCGCGAGCGCCTCGCAGGCGGCGTGCAGGCGATCCTCCAAAAAGGAGCCGTGGATCAGAAAAAATTTCTCCACAATCTCACCGCCATCCTGGAGAAAAAGTTTTGAGACCTGCGAATCTACGGATATAACTCTCTCTGAAATGGCCAAAATCCTCCTTGTCGAAGACAATGAAATGAATCGCGACATGCTCTCGCGCCGCCTCACCCGCCGGGGCCACGAGGTGACCATCGCGGTCGATGGCCAGGAAGGCATCGACCTCGCCCATTCCGCTACTCCCGAGCTCATCCTCATGGACATGAGTCTTCCGATCGTCGATGGCTGGGAAGCCACCCGACGCCTCAAAGCGGATCCTGCCACCGCCTCCATTCCCGTCATTGCGCTCACCGCCCATGCCATGGCCGGCGACCGGGAAAAAGCTCTCGAAGCCGGATGCGACGACTACGATACCAAGCCCATCGAGCTTGACCGCCTCCTTGGCAAAATCGCCGCGCAACTGAAAGGCGCTCAACCGGACGGCAATTCGTCCCCCCCTTCCTCGTGAACGATACGCAGGAGAAATCCCCCCTCGCGACCCTCCGCCATGACCTGCGAACTCCCATCAACCACATCCTAGGCTACAGCGAATTGCTGGGCGAAGATCTCGCCGACCAAGGAATCAAAGACCTCGCCGACCTCGAAAAGATCCAGTCCGCCGCCCGCCAACTGCTCGGCCTGATCGATTCCCGACTAAACGAATCGTCTGCGCCCACGCTTCCCGACGTGCCCAAGCCTGGGCCAATTTCCTCCGCACCAAACCCAACGGCCCCGTCAGAAACTCCCTCACCGGCCGAAACAATTTCCGCTCTCACCGGCCGAATTCTTGTCGTCGATGACCATCCCGAAAACCGCACCGTTTTGGCCAGACGCCTCGAACGGCAAGGGCATGAGACCGCGGAAGCGGAAAACGGCCAAGAAGCTCTCGACCTGCTGGCCGCCTCGGCCTTCGACCTCGTACTTCTCGACATCCTCATGCCCGGGATGGACGGCACCGCCGTTCTCGCCCACATCAAGGCCAACCCCCGGTTGCGCCACATTCCGGTCATCATGATCTCCGCCCTCGACGAGACTGAAAGTGTCGTTCGGTGCATCGAAATGGGCGCTGAAGATTTTCTCCCCAAGCCATTCAATCCCATTCTCCTCCGTGCCCGCATCGGGGCCAGCCTGGAAAAAAAGTCCTTCCGCGATCAGGAACAAAACTACCTTCATCGGATCGAGAAAACGCAAAAAAGGCTCGAGGACGAACTCAACGAGGCCGCCCGCTACATCACCTCGATCTTGCCCCCTCCGATGGAAGAGCCCTTCCGGATCGCCTGGGCCTACGCTCCGTGCACCGAACTCGGCGGCGATTCTTTCGGCTACCACTGGATCGACGACACCCATTTTGCCATTTATCTCCTCGACGTCTGCGGCCATGGGGTTGGCGCCGCCTTGCTCTCGGTTGCGGCTATCAATGTCCTTCGCAGCAGCTCGCTCCAGCAAATTGATTTCCGCGACCCCGGTCAGGTCCTCACCGGCCTCAACGCCACCTTCCAAATGGAGCAACACAACAACATGTACTTCACCATTTGGTACGGGGTCTTTGAGACCACCACCCGGACGCTCCGCCATTCCTCCGGCGGACACCCTCCCGCCCTGCTCCTGACCAACTCCCCCGACGGCACCCCCACCCTCAATCAACTCCGCTGTCCCGGCACCCTCATCGGAGTCATGCCGGACATCACCTACCATAGCGAATCCCTCCCCGTCCCGGCCGACGCCCGCCTCTTCGTCTATTGCGACGGCGCCTATGAGATCAAAGGCCCCGCCGGACAAATGATCGATTTCGACATCGATTTTCTTGGCTTTCTCGAAAAAAATGGCCGAAGCCCGTCCCTCCCGGACGACGTTCTCGCCTGGATTCGCTCGCTCCACGATGGCCCCGTCCTCGACGACGACTATTCCTTCGTCACCCTCGATTTTCCCGCAAACCGATGAACTTTCGCCACGTCAACTCCTCGCCCGACCGGACCACCCTCGCCCTCGAAGGAAGCCTCGATTTCACCCAGGTTGAGGAAATCAAGGCCCCGTTCCTCGCCGCCGTAGCCGCTCATCCTGGGACCGTGGTCGTCGATCTGTCCCTCGTCACTTTTGTCGCCTCCCTCGGGATGCGCCTGTTCATCGACGCCTACAAACTCCTGGCCCCGTCCGGCGGGAAACTCATCATGTTTCAACCCAGCCCCACGGTGCGAAAAATCCTCCTTCACGCCGGGATGGAAAGCGTCTTCTCGATCGCGGAGACCGAAGAAGATGTCGCCATTCTGACGGCTGGGGAATAATCGGGACTGACCGACCATCGACAATGCGCCCGAGGATTTTCGGGAGCCAATTTCGCTCGCCTCCATACACTCCCCCGACCTCCGTCCGCATGGCCAGGGCCAAGGCCCCGCGATCATCGGGACGACGCCTCGGCATCACGATTTCGCCCATCGTCTTGATCAAAAATCTCTCCAGCCACAATTTTCCTTTGGCATTTCCGGCTAGGGCAGGAATACTCACGGGTTCACAATGAGAGATTCCATCGGTATCGGCATGGCAGGATTTGGAACCGTAGGCACGGGGGTTTTTAAGAACCTGCGCGCCAATGGCGACCTCATCGCGCAGCGCCTGGGCGCCCGCTTCGAAATCCGTCGCATCGCCGTTCGCGATGCCTCCAAAGCCCGCGATCCCGAGGCCCCGAAGGAACTTTTCACCACCGATACCGACCTCTTGCTCAACGATCCGGACATTCAGGTCGTGATCGAACTCATGGGAGGGATCGAGATTCCCCTCGCCTTCGTCAAAAAGGCCATCGCCGCAGGAAAAATCGTCATCACCGGCAACAAGGCGCTCCTGGCCGAACATGGGCAGGAAATTTTCCAACTGGCCCGCGAGCATCGCGTCCCGGTCTTCTACGAAGCCGCCGTCGCCGGCGGAATCCCCATCATCAAGGTGGTGCGGGAAGCCTTTGTGGGCAATCATTTCGAAAGCATCCACGGCATCCTCAACGGCACCTGCAATTATATCCTCACCCGGATGACCGAGACCGGGATGGATTACGCCCCAGCCCTTGCCGAAGCCCGCGACCTTGGCTATGCGGAGGCCGATCCCACCTTGGACATCAATGGCTGGGACGCCGCCCACAAGACCATCATCCTGGCCTCGCTCGCGTATGGGTTTTGGGTTCCGCCGGAAAACATTTTCGTGGCTGGGATCGAAACCGTCACCGCAGCGGACATCCGTTTCGCCAACGAACTCGGCTACCGGATCAAATTGCTTGCCACCATCAAGTCTGCTCCGGGCGAAGTCGTGGAAGTCCGGGTCTGCCCCACCCTCATCCCGCAAGGTCATGTTTTGGCTTCGGTCAATGGCGTTTTCAATGCCGTCGCCCTCAAGGGCGATGTCGTCGGAGAGACTTTGTTCTACGGCCGCGGCGCCGGACAAGACCCCACCTCCAGTTCGGTCCTCGGGGATTTGGCCGAGGCCGCCTGCGCCCTCAAGAGCTCCCGTTTTTGCTACGGCTTCACGTCCCACAACCTCTACGGAAATTGTCAACCCACGGACAAAACAATTTCCAAATATTACCTCCGGCTCTCGGTCAAAGATCAGCCTGGCGTCCTGGCCGAAATTGCCGGGATCCTCGGGGCGGCTGAAATCGGCATCCTTTCGGTCATCCAGCCTGAGACCGAAGACGAAAATGCGGTCTCGCTCGTCCTCATGTTGCACGACGCGCCATTTGGGGCGATGCGGAAATCTGTCGAAGTTCTTGCCAAATTGCCCTGTGTGCGCGACACCCCCGCCCTGCTCCACGTCGAAAGCTTTTCCTAGATGTCCGAAGAAACTCCCAACCGCCCGGCCTTTGTTCCGCTCCATGATCACGGCGTCATTAGCCGTTATCGTGCCTACCTTCCGGTCACGGAGGCTACCCCGGTCATTTCCCTGAATGAGGGCTCCACTCCGCTGATCCACTCTCCGCGTCTAAGTGAAAAAGCCGGGGCGGAAGTTTTCATCAAATACGAAGGTCTCAATCCGACGTGTTCCTTCAAGGATCGCGGCATGACGGTGGCCATCTCGAAGGCGGTCGAGGCTGGCGCCCACACCGCCATTTGCGCCTCCACGGGCAACACCTCGGCGGCGGCCGCCGCCTATGCCGCCCGCGCGGGCATCCAATGCGCGGTCATTCTTCCGGCCGGAAAAATCGCCTCAGGCAAACTCGTTCAAGCCTTCCTCTATGGGGCCAAGGTCATCGCCATCAACGACAACTTCGACACCGCCTTGCAGTTGGTCCGCGACCTGGGCGACATCTCCGGGATTGAGATAGTCAATTCGATCAACCCCCACCGGATCGAAGGCCAGAAGACCGCTGCCTTCGAAATCGTGGAAGAACTCGGAGATGCCCCCGACCTCCATATCCTCCCTGTCGGCAATGCCGGCAACATCACCGCGTACTGGAAAGGCTACCGCGAATTTCATGCCGCCGGTCGGTCCCAGACCCTCCCGCGCATGCACGGATTCCAGGCCGCCGGTTCCGCCCCCATTTTCCATCAACGGATCATCGCCGACCCCAACACCATCGCCACCGCCATCCGCATCGGTAATCCCGCCAGTTGGGAGGGAGCGAGCGAGGCTCTCAACACCAGTGCCGGCCGGATCGATATTGTCACCGACGAGGAAATCCTCGAAGCCCAGAGCTGGCTTGCCCGCCATGAAGGCATCTTTGTCGAACCGGCCAGTGCCGCCTCCGTGGCCGGCCTGTTCAAACTCGGACGCCCCGAAGCGCGACGCATTGTCCTCACCGTCACCGGCCACGGACTCAAGGACCCCGACACCGCCCTCACCTCCGGCACCTATCGGCCCCTGGATGTCGAAGCCAACATTGACGCCATCCGCCGCGTTCTTGGCTCATGAGCAATTCTTCCGGTCCGATTTCCTTTCCCCCGCTCATCGTCCAAAAATATGGCGGCACCTCCGTCGGTACGACGGAACGCATCCGTCACGTCGCCCAGCGCGTCCTCGCCACCCAGCAGGCCGGTCATTCGGTTGTCGTCGTCGTTTCGGCCATGTCCGGAGTCACCGACAACCTCATCCGTCTCGCCGGCGAAGTCTCCAAAAACCCCACCCATCGTGAAATGGATGTCCTCCTCGCTACCGGCGAGCAGACCACCATTGCCCTCACCGCCATGGCCATCAACGCCCTCGGCGGCAAGGCGGTTTCCCTCACCGGCGCCCAGGCCGGCATCATCACAGACGGCATTCACACCAGCGCTAAAATTTCCAATATCTCCCCACGCCAGATCCGCAAGTATCTCGCCGACGGCTTCATTTGCATCGTGGCCGGCTTCCAGGGCCAAACCCTCCACGGCCGCATCACCACCCTGGGACGCGGAGGCAGCGACCTCACCGCCATTGCCATCGCCGCGGCTCTCAAAGCCCAAAATTGCGAAATTTGCACCGACGTGGACGGGGTTTACACCTGCGACCCCCGCATCGTCCCCAACGCCCGGAAAATCGACGAGATCACCTATGAGGAAATGCTTGAAATGGCCAGTTCTGGCTCCAAGGTCATGCAGTCTCGATCCGTCGAATTTGCCAAAAAATTTAACGTGCCCTTTGAGGTGCGCAGCAGTTTTAACACCAACCGAGGAACCATCGTGAAAGAAGAAACGCCAGGATTGGAAAACGTCGTCCTACGCGGCATTTCCGTGGAACGCAATCAAGCCAAGGTCACCATCCCCAACGTGCCCGACACGCCCGGAGCGGCCTCCCGCATCTTCATGGCCCTCGCGGAAGCTGGAGTCGTCGTGGACGTCATCGTCCAAAACGCCTCCGCCAGTGGTACCACCGATATTTCCTTCACCATGAACCGGGATGAACTCGAAAAAATTGGCGACACCCTTGATGGAGTCGTCAAAGAAATCGGAGCCGACCCGCTCATTCGCAAAGACGGCATCGCCAAGCTCAGTGTCGTGGGGATCGGAATGCGTTCCCACTCCGGAGTCGCCGCCCGACTCTTTGAGGCCCTGGGCCAAGGGGGGGTCAACATCCAAATGATCTCCACCTCCGAAATCAAAATTGCCGTCATCGTCGACGAAGAGAAAATCGTGGAAGCGGCCAACCTCGCCCACGAAGCCTTCGGATTATCAAAGGCATAGGTTGCCAAGGGCGAGAGCAGTCGCTATAGAAAGGCGTTCAACATTTCAGGATGGGTGGCAGAGTGGTCGATTGCGCACGCTTGGAAAGCGTGTGAGGCTTCATCGTCTCCCAGGGTTCGAATCCCTGCCCATCCGCCAGATTACGAGGCGAAAAAAAGCTTTCGACCATCTTTCCGGCTATTTCGTCACCCCACGGCAGGGATGAGAACCCGCAAGGGTTTGACCACCACACGCGGTAGCGTAATCCGATAAGCGAAGCTCATAATGTGGGCTGGTGCCTCACCAGCAATCCCTGCCCATCCGCCATGTCGAAGTCGGAAGTGAGATTTCGGAAGTTGGAAGTAGCTTGCGCCGGTACGACGCGGCAGGGATGAGAACCCGCAAGGGTTTGACCACCACACGCGATAGCGTAATCCGATAAGCGAAGCTCATAATGTGGGCTGGTGCCTCACCAGCAATCCCTGCCCATCCGCTCCCTTTTTAGAGCCCAATACCCCCTGGGAACATCCTAGATAAAGGCTCTGCGAGCCATACGGGAAAAACTCCCAAATTGCCACTAACTGCCAATTATTGACAAAAGTTTGTCACCGGAAATCACCCTCCGGCGACTGGTTAGAAAAGATCTCCTTGTCCTTCCATCGCGGATTTCTTGACCGGCCTCTGAGGCGATGGCGCATCATCCAGTGGGATCTCCTTCAAGAGATCTGACCCAACAGCCTGATTTGCCACCGGCCAAAATCGAAAGGTCCCCTCAGATGGCGTGGAAATCAACCTGTGCTTCTCATCATCCGTCAACGGCTCGGGATCCAGGTATCTTTCCCAGTCTGATTCTTCAATGAAGACCGGCGTGCGGTTGTGGATCTGGGAGATCTCCGTGTTGGCCGGCATGGTCATCGTCGCCATCATGCTGGCGTCTTCATTGAAGAGCCCAGCAAAGGCCAGGAGTTTCCCGTCCATCCGTTCGATGTAGAATCGTTGCTTGAGCTTCGTTCCTGGGATCGGAGTCCATTCGAAATAGCCAGTTGCTGGAACCAGGCAACGGCGATGGGCAAAGCTCTCCCGGTAAGCCGGGTATCTACGAACGTTCTCTCCTTTGGCATTGCAGTGCTGGAACTTGGCGTGCTTCCACATCCAGGGAAGTGCGGTCAGCACTCGTTCACCACTGGCGTCGAGTCGGACAGAAGCAACCCTAGTTGTCGGTCGGATGTCGTAACCAATCCCCGGGACTGGCAGTTGCCGGGAGACCCTAAAGATTTCGGCCAATCTCTCCGTCGGCAAGGTTTGGGTGTATCTCCCGCACATTGAGGAAATATATCACACCGGTTCGTCTGGCGCTATCTCCGGTGTATAGGTCGTTAGGAGGTGGATCCAAGCGCCGCTATCTCCCTTAAACCCCATTTTCATAGCGACAATGTAGGAGGTTTGAACCCATTCCCGAGTCCGCTTTCCTGACTTCGACTTGTCGGAGTCAGACCGTAGTCGGTATTCCTTGCGCTGTTGGTAGATGAAGACGCCGAAGGGATCGACTTGGCGTTGGGTCTCCATCAGGCTTTCCTGGAGACGGCCAAGGATCAATTGAGTCTCTCTGATCTCTTCTGACAATTGGCGGGCCCTCATTGGATCATAGGAGCGAAGGATATCCGTCGTCCGAGGCGCAAGACGCTCGCTTGTCGCCGCCTAGGTCAAGCACGGCCACGATGTCACGGCACCGCAGCAAGGATCCCTCGGAGACGCCAAGTTCCCGGGAATACTCCGCAGTGTATTCTTGAAGGCCCGGCAGAGGTTCCCAACAACCAACGAGGCGGATGTCCTGTCCTGTGATCCTTTGGGCGATGTGGTCGAGTTGGTGCCGGGCGAGCATATCGTAAAATTACATGATTCCTGAAATTCCAGGCAAGCTTGTTGCTTCCCATTTTTTGCGCAACGCGTGATCTGGACGATGCCCGACGGTCTCCAGGTTTCTTGGAGGCCCCGTAAATGTCCCTGCTTGGCTCCAAACTTACCTCATGATGAATGATGAAGATTTTTCGGATCAGGGCGGAGAACGCGATCCGTGACGGCAAACATCGCGTTTAGGGATCAAATTGGAATTTCTCGAAACATGAGCTTTCTATTTACAACTAGGGGGGTACAACCACAGGACATGTCGCGTCCCCGAACGACTTCACGCCGTGCAGTTCCCTCCCTGCGGTCTCCCTCCGCGGCGGCGCGGGCGTCCTCGTCGTCTTCCATAAAGCTCCAGCCGCCCGGCCAGCGAATCCTCCATACCCGGCCACCGCTGGACCGGATGCAGCAGATCTTCCAGGCCATCAAGTCCGGGGAGTTCCCCAACCGCCACCGTCTGGCTGCCGACATTGAGGTGACCATCAAGACGATCCAGCGCGATCTGGATTTCATGCGGGAGCGGCTCAATTTGCCCATTGCCTTTGATCAAGAGGGTAAGGGATATCGGTTTACCCAGCCGATCTCGAGTTTTCCCATGGTCGAACTGACCGAATCCGAACTCGTCTCGGTCTTCATCGGCCAGAAGGCCCTCGCTCAATACAAGGGGACGCCTTTCGAGGCTCCCTTGCGGAGTGCTTTTGACAAACTGACTTCCAATCTTTCGGGGAAGCTCACCATGGCCTGGAGCGACCTTGATGCGTTGGTGTCCTTCAAGAGTTTCGAAGTTTCCCCGGTCGACCTGACCACCTTCCAGACCACCAGCGAAGCCGTCTGCCAGAGCATGGAAATGTCCTTCGACTACAAAAAGCTCGATGCAAAAAAATACGAGAGCCGAAGGCTTCAGCCCTACCACCTGGCCTGCGTTCTCGACCAATGGTATGTCATCGGCCTCTGTCTCAAGCGAAAGGCCCTCCGCACCTTCGTCCTGGCCAGGATGAAAAACGCCAAGCTCGGCACCGCGACCTTTGAGCGCCCGACCGACTTCTCCATCGAGAAGCACCTCAAAAACAGCTTCGGCGTCTTCACCGCCAAAGGCAGCCACACCGTCCGCCTGAAATTCGACGCCTTCGCCGGCCAACTCGTCAGGGAGCGGATTTGGCATCCCAGCCAGAAAATCCAGGAAACTGCTGATGGGGGCTTGGAATTGACCCTGCAACTCTCCTCCCTCCATGAGATCGAACCCTGGGTGCTTTCATGGGGCGAGCACGTGCGGGTGACCGGGCCGGCGGAGTTGAAAAAGCGGGTCGCTGGACGGCTGAAGGCTGCGCTGGGAGGCTTCCGGTCATGAAGCCGCCCATTGATTCTCTCATCCTGACGGTGCGTGACCAGAAGGTCATCCTCGATGCCGACCTGGCCGAGCTTTACGGCGTTTTAACGAAAGTGCTGAACCAGGCTGTCAAGCGCAACGCGGGGCGTTTCCCGGAGGCTTTTTGTTTTCGGCTTTCGGAGCCTGAATGGGATAGCTTGAAATGCCAGATTGGCATCTCAAGTTCGACCGGTTCGCAACCGTCTCAGAAGCACTACGATGGAGCTTTAAGGTCACAATTTGTGACCTTAAAGACCGGAAGGGGACAGCATCGCAAATATCTTCCTTACGCCTTCAATGAACACGGTGCCCTCATGGCAGCCAACGTTCTGAATAGCCCGGAAGCAGCCAAGATGAGTGTCTACATCGTTCGGGCTTTCATCAAACAACGCGACCTGCTCGCATCTCATGCCGACGTGCTGAAGAAACTCGCGCAGATGGATGCGAAGCTCCTCCAGCACGACGACGCTCTCCGGATCATCTGGCAGGAACTGCAACCACTCCTCAATCCACCTCCGGCCTCTCCGAAACCCCGAATCGGATTCGACGCGCGGGAAGACAGCCCGACCTACGGCGGAAAACGCCGAAAAATGTCCTGACCTGCTTTTCAGCCTTTATACATCATCATTTATACCTCACAATTTTCTTAAATGTTCCACCCCGTTCGCCTGAAATTCAACGCCTTTGCCGGAGGTCTCCAAATTTCTAGATTTTATGATCATCTTTGAAGCCTTTAAGGAGTGGTGGAGAATTGATTCAATCAGGCATTCAAGAATGGAGACCGCTCCCAATTTTTTATGAAAAAGACCATGCTGTTTCAAAAGGAACGCGATACGAAAAATACTGTCGTTTTTACTGAGAAGCCCGATCCGGGAACGCCGCCCGTGATTGGAACTCTCTATCTTCAAAAGTGGTTTGTCGGTGAGAGCGAAAAAATCAGTGTGACTGTTGAATTTGGATCGCAGGAGAATACTCCAGTGCAAATCTAGCCGTATGGGATTGAGAAGCGCACGCCCGCCATTGGCGCTCAGTTATCGAACCGGTCGTGGCGACATGGTGAAGGATCTATTCGTGCCATGTCTGGAGCAGTCTGTCCTCTACCGGAGGGCGGCTGGCTATTTTACCAGCTTCGGGCTCGGCCTAGCTGCGCGGGGGGTGGCGAGTCTGGCATCGAGAAATGGAACCATGAGGCTCGTCGCCTCACCTCATCTGGAGCCGGGCGATGTCGAGGCTCTACGGGCGGCCTCGGAACGGCCAGAGCAAATTCTCAAGAGCATCGTTTCCAGGAACATGGGCGAGATTGAGGATGCGATTCTCAAGGACCGGCTCAACGCCCTTGCCTGGCTTGCAGCCTCAGGCTGTCTTGAGGTCCGCCTTGCGTTGAGGCTTGATGAGGACGGGGGCATTGCCCGGGGCCTCTTTCACGAGAAGACTGGCATCTTCACCGATGAGGACAACGAACATGTAGCCTTCTCTGGCTCGT
>Ga0222668_1000078_pt1 | contig 69394 bp, 51 predicted proteins | sample AntAcemetagen728_FD_179823 | JGI IMG/M metagenome (GOLD analysis project Ga0222668, IMG submission 179823) | Saline water microbial communities from Ace Lake, Antarctica - #728 | ecosystem: Environmental > Aquatic > Non-marine Saline and Alkaline > Saline | place: Antarctica: Ace Lake...
CTTTTTTGCTTTTATAGTCATTGTTCCGCAAGTCAAAGCGCAGTATACAATTCTAGATGTTTATGGTGATTTAACAGAATGTGACACCATGACAAGGGATGGTTTTATTGTTTGGTGGGATCAGGATTTTGATATGTCTGCTGAGGTCATTGTTTTGTTGGACAGCTTAATGAGTTACCGCGACATTTGTCTAGATGAATTGAATATGATGGATCCTCCAAATCCACTTGATAATTATTACTATAACATTTACGCCACAAACCCAGGTGATTTTTTTGCGCCAAACGGCTGGGGGCAAGGGCAAGGAACGGATGTGAATGGTTATCCTTTTTTAACTTTGCCAAACTTATGGGATTTGGAAAGTGTCGCACATGAAGTGTTTCATGTTTTTCAATACAATGCGACTTCGCCTGGTTTTACTTATTCGGGAGATAGTCAATGGTATATTGAAGCGGCCGCTAATTGGTTTGCAGGGCGTATAAGTGCAGATGCGCCGAGGGCATTTATAGAAGCCGAATCATTGGTGCGTTTACCGCATGTTCCCCTGTGGTTGAGCTATGACAATATGCCAGGCGATTATCCTTCCAATTGGCAACGTTTTGTGCATCAATATGCTTTGGCATTATACCTTTATTATTTAACGGATGTGGCAGGCGTTTCTCCCGATATTATTGCAGGTGGACTGTATGCTGGCACGGATGAATTACCACAAGAATATTTCTTTAATCAAATTGGGGGAGAAATTTTCCGAGGTTATTTTATGGATTGGATAGCACACATGACCAATGAATTTGATTTTATTAATGAAACGCAAAGGACGGCTAATTTGAATGAGTGGAATACCTATGCCGAAGCAGTTGATGATAATGAGTTTACAGAAACGTATGTGAATGCTGGTTCGGGCGGTTGGTATCGTCCAGAGGATGATGTTGTGACGAATGCATGGTCGTTTAATACGTATAAATTAGAAAATAATTTAAATCGAGTCTATAAATTTGAAGTCAATGGCGATTTAGAAGGATCGTATACGGATCCCTCTTTTTTTGACGGTCGAATTGTGGTGAAAGGTGAGGGCGGAACGACGTTTTATAATCTAAACATGGAAGACGATTTTAAAGGTTCATTGACCTTAGAATTAATGCCGACTGATACGGCCGTCTTTTTTATTATTGGATCAATGCCCGCTCTTTTTGAAGATGTCAATCCGACGTTCCAAAAGTTTAGTTATGAGATGCAAATTTCTACCGGCTTTTCTAGTCTTGTTTCACAGGATGCAACTACTCCAATTGAAGTTGCTCGTTACAATGCGCGCGGACAAAAAATTTCGAAGGATTATATCGGCTTACAAATTATTGTTTTTGAGGATGGAACTACGCAAAAAATCATCAATCAAATCACTCAATAAGAGAGATATTAAGCATAATTTATTCCATTCAGGCTCCAACATAAATACGCAATAGTCAGGCAGATAAAACACAACTTATCGACAAAAATACACCACTAAACGAGAGCTTTTTTTAACTTTGGTACGAAAAATGCATTGGACGTTTTTAACTGTGTCATCCTTCTCACGATTAGAAAGACCGACTTCAGGAAATAAAAAGTAAGCGTATGATTAGAATAATTACACTTTTAGCCTTCTCGATTTTAACAATTGGACAAGGGTTCGCACAGAATTATGTGAACTATAATCGAGATTCAAGATGGTTTATTGGCCTCAATGCAGGCGCAACATGGTCAACTCAAGTTGAAGTTCCTTACCGTTTTAGAGGGGGATACGGATTGACGTTTGGGAAGTCTTTCGGGATGGAACAAGATAAGATTTTTTCATGGGACTTGCGTGCACGTTTTTTACATGCTCAATTCATGGGGCAATCCATTACGCGATACGATTTAGATAGCTCATCTGTCATTGGATTGGATCATTATGGTTCGAGTACCTTGCAAACGTATCAAGATTCTACCGGGTATTTTTATTCGAACTATAAAACCGATTTATTGCGTGGTTCAATTGAACTCGTTTTAAATACGAATCGATTGCGTCAGCGCACGGGTTGGAATTTATCCGTTTTTGGAGGTATTGGAATCAGCGGTTATCATACGTCGACCAATTTGGTAAACACAAATTTACAAACCTATGATTATGACAATTTGAATGGGGCAACTGTTTCGAACTTAATCAATTTTCAAGACAACACCTATGAAACCGATTTAGTAGGTGATGTTAATAATTATGAGGTGGATTGGATGCCAAGCTTTGGTTTTGGGATTTCAAAACAAGTATTACCCGGAATAGCGATTGGTCTAGAACATAAAATGACATGGACGCGTACCAATCTCTTTGATGGGATGCCAAATAATTTGGATGGTACTTCTTCCTTGTTGAATGATAAATATCACTATACGGCGCTTACCGTTAAGTTTCATTTATTCGGGGGCAAACACCTGAATGATGTCGCTGATGATGATGTTGATGTGGATGTTTTTGACACGAATACAAATCCGCCTATTATTGATGATCCCGTTTCTAGAAAACAACCAATCGTCGATATTTATGATCCAAATACCAGTCCTTACACAACGACTGAAAGTTCTTTCCGATTAAAGGCTAATATTTATTATGTTGAAAACAGAAGTGGAGTCACATTTAAGCAGGATGGAAATATCAACACGAATTTCAGCTTTAATCCATCTACGGATAAGTTTGAAAGCGTGGTGATTTTACACCCAGGTCAAAACTTGTTTGAGATTACAGGCGTAAATGATGCAGGTTCTGATTATGAAGCGGTTATTATTGTATATCAAAAAGAAGAGGAGCCGCGTAATCCACCCATTGTAACGATTACAAACCCTCCTTATTCACCGTACACAACCAATTCTTCAATCTTTGGACTCGTTTCTACGGTTTTAAATGTAGACACTAAAGCAAATATTCAGGTTTATTTGAATGGTGTTAATTTGACAACATTTAGCTATGATCTAACTTCTAAAGGGTTAAATGCATCCTTGAATTTGAAAGAAGGCGTGAATACGGTGACTGTAACAGCCTCTAATGAGGTGGGTAGTGACAGTAAGACGGTTCAAATCATCTACAAAAAACCAGAAACACTTCAACCTCCTGTTGTTACATTTATCAATCCTGGTGTAGATCCTTATTATACAAGTGAGTCCACGATTAATATTCGGGCCACAGCGCTTCATGTTGCATTAAAATCAGATTTAATTATTTTGGTGAACGGGAATCCTTTGTCAAGCTTCTCTTTTAATACAACAACAAAAGAGATATACTTCAGCACAAGTTTATTAGAAGGAGCTAATTTCGTTGAAATCACAGGTGTAAATACCGCCGGTTCTGACAGTGAAACGACGACTATTATCTATACGCGTCCAGAAACGCCACGTCCACCAATTGTTACATTTGTTGATCCTGGTGTAAATCCAATCACGGTCTATTCTTCGTCTTATAATGTAACGGCGAAAGTGGAATATGTGAATGCGAAGTCTGATATCACACTGAAAATTAATGGTGTAGCAACGAGCTTGTTCGCGTACAGTACTTCTTCTGATTTAATGACATTTTCTACTTCATTGGTTGAAGGGTCAAATGTGATAGAAATTAGAGGGCTTAACGTGTATGGTTCTGATACCAAAACCACAACGATCATCTATAAACGATCTGTACCACAGGCTCCACCAATCGTTAATATTCTTTATCCTGCAGTGGACAATGTTGAATATGGATCACCGAATATTACGCTTGAAGCATCAGTGCTGAACGTATTGAGCGCTGCGGACGTAAATGTTTGGATAAATGGTGTGCCAACGACAGAATTTGTTTACAATATCTATACAAAAGATTTAACCCTGCCTTTGGTCTTGGTTGAAGGAACAAATGTCGTGAAGATCACGGGAACAAATGTGGCCGGCACGGATTCTAAAACACGTTTGATTAAGTACAAACGACCAATCATACCGACTCCGCCAACGGTTAATTTTATCAACCCACCGTCATCACCTTATGTTGTTGACGCTGCTCCATATACAATTACAGCAAATACGGAGCATATCGATTCAAAAAGTCAAATTGTATTGAAGCACAACGGTGTGTTGATTGCTGATGCGCTTTATGCGTTTATTGGCGGAGATCAAATCATTTATAATGCAACCTTAATTACAGGGAGCAATATCTTTGAAGTAAGTGTTGAAAACGATTTTGGCGCAGATGAAGACTTGGCGATTATTAATCTTGAAGTTACGGATGCTCCTTGTATCATTCCAACTGTAGGGTATATTTCTCCGGTGCCTTACTCAACGGTAACAGATCCAAACGTGACGATTGATGCGCAAATTAATAATCACAGTGTTGGTACAACAGTTGAATTAAAGTTGAATGGTGTCAGTCAAGGTTTTATGACCTATAATGCGGGTACATCAATCGCTTCTAAGGCAATCGTTTTATTGGAAGGGTCCAATGCTGTAACGGTTGTTGCTACGAATGCATGTGGCACTAATCAAGCGACATTTACTTTGAATTATGTTGCACCTGATGCGCCGTGTGCTGATCCATTACTAACGGCTATTGGAACAACTACGTTTACTACACTCGAATCGTTAATTGGTTTGAATGTAAATTCCTCCAACATTTCAAATGAAGATGATCTTTCTGTTAAATTAAACGGAGTTGTCATTCCGCATACATTTGACGCGGGTACTGGAACGATATCAATTGCCGGCATCAATTTATTGGTTGGTGTGAATAGTATTGTTATTACTGCAAAAACGGACTGCGGTCCTACGGTATTGGTGTACTCCATTACACGAAACGAATGTTTAGCACCTGTTGTGTCAGCCGTTCTGCCCTTAACAGGAACGAGTACTGAGTCTACTTCGATTGTCTTAACAGCAAATGTGAGTAACGCGAATGCAACAGATATCGTAGTTTTATTAAACGGTGTTTCGCAAACCTTTGCCTACAATCCAGCGACGGATGTTTTGAGTCAAGCGCTTCCATTAGCAATTGGTGCAAATACCATTTCTATTGAAGTAACTACGGCTTGTGGCACAAGTGCTAAGTTGATAAATATTACACGGACAATTCCTTGTGAGAAAATTGTTACGAATTTATTGACACCGGCAACGACCGCGGTTACAGTGACGGATGACACCTATTCTTTATTACTCCATGCAACTGGATTAACAAGTGTCGAACAGATTTCTGCAACCTTGAATGGAGTTGCTGTAACACCATCATTTGATGCTGTTTCAGGCAATATTTCCTTAAACGCCATGAACTTAATTGATGGTGAAAATACCGTTGTCATTAGCATGACCAATGAATGCAGTAAAGCGTCTGTATCTTACAAGATCACGTATGACGGCTGCGAACCGCCAGTGATTATCATCAATAGTATCTACCCGGGAATGGTGGTTACGGAAGGGGTATTTTATCTCGCAGTTGTCGTTACAAATGTATCTGATGCTTCCGATATCGTTTTAAAGGTCAATGGCAGTTCGATTGATTTTGATTTTAATCCTGCGTCTCATTTATTAACTGCAAATTTCCCAATTTTGGAGGGTAGTAATTTGGTTGAAGTCTTTGCTAACGGCTGTGAAGCCGTGAGTGCCTCGGCTTCCTTAACGTATGAAAAACCGTGTGAATCTATTACGCATACCTTGATATCTCCAGTTTCTACAACTGTAACTGCACTTGAGAGCACCTTTGCATTATCATTAAGTACGAATGGCGTAGTGAGTGCTGAGCAAATTGGGGTAAAACTGAACGGTATAGCAATTCCGTTTAGCTTCAATGCTGCGACGAAGATCATTTCTGTTACTGGGATTTCCTTGGTTGATGGTTCAAACAATGTGATCGTAACGTTGACGAATGAATGTAGTTCTGATGTGATTAATTATACGCTTGTTTATGATGGTTGTGAGCCTCCTGTTATAACATTGGGTGCTAATCCTACAGCTGTAACAACAGCAAGCTATTCATTCGAAGCAAACATCACGAACGTTGCCGGTGCCGGTGCGATTCAGTTCTTGTTGAACGGTGCACCTCGCACCTTTGTATTTGATCCTGTTTCAGGTTCGATTGATGCGACATTCACCTTGGTTGAAGGATCAAATACGATTCGAATTATTGCGAATGGGTGTGAATCAGTAACGCGAGACTTGGTGGTCAATTATTCCATTCCGTGTGAAGCAATTACATACACCTTGGTTCACCCAAGTGGGTTAACGGCCTCTGAAGTTGAAGCTACTTATTCGATCAATCTAATTGTAAATAATGCGAATAGTGGCGGAATAACTGTTACGAAAGCAGGTGCTACGCTTCCATTTACCTATGTCGGTAATATGCTTACTATAAATGGTATTGCACTTGCTGATGGTGCAAATTTGGTAACGGTAAATGTAACAAATCCATGTAGCAGTGAGTCAATCACGTTTACGATTACGCATGATGATTGTCGTACACCGGAAATTGAATTAGGGGCAAATCCATTGTCAACTGAATTGTCGATCTATCCCTTTACAGCTACTGTAACTGAAATTGCAACGGCAGATCAAATTCAAGTGAAGTTAAATGGTTCAATTAAACCTTTCACTTTTGATCCTATCACAGGCGTAATTGCCGCTTCATTGAATTTGGTTGAAGGGCCGAATACCATTCAGGTCATTGCAACAGGTTGTACTGTTGCTTCGGATATGATTCGTGTTTCTTATGCGATTCCGTGCAGCCCTGTAACCTATAGTTTGGTGAGTCCAGGTACTTTAGTGAGTGACATCTCTGATGAAACAACAGCCATCAGTTTAAACGTGGCACATGTTCAACCCGAAACCGTAACAGCCGTTTTAAATGGTACACCTGTACCTTTCACGCTAGTGGGTGGGGTGCTCAATATTCCAACTGTTGCATTAATTGAAGGAGCGAACACTGTCGTAATTACAATTGGTAATACGTGTAGCGCAGAAACCATTACATTTACAATAACGCATACACCTTGTGTTGCACCTTCAATAATTATTAATGGCCTGACAGACGGAATGGTGATTGTTGATCAAGAACTGGTATTCTTTGCAACGGTTTTCAATGTTGAAGATGCGGGCGATATTACATTGCTATTCAATGGTGTTGCTGTTCCATTCGAATTTAATCCAATTCCAAAATTGTTACAAGCACCGTTAACTTTAGAAGATGGTTCAAATACCATTGAAGTGATCGTTGATGGCTGCACAACCGCCTCAAGTGGGGTTACAGTTGTGTATGAGGCTCCATGTGCGGCTCCAACATTTACACGTGTCACGCCTCCGTCAAGCGGTATCACAATTGAAGGTGATACGTATACGATTACATTAACAACAACGAATGTGACGGAATATCAGATTTCAGTTAAAGTAAATGGAGGTGATTTTCCTTTCACTTTTTCAAGTGGCACTGTAATTATCGTTGTTCCGTATATTTCGGTTCCAACAAATAGCGTTGAGGTTACTTTGGCAAATGATTGCGGTACCATTTCTGCTGATTATTCAATTACCTATATCCTTGAAGAGGAAGATTGTGTACCAACTGTTTCTGCTGTTTTTGGCGCAGACAATAAATCGGTTACAGCTTCTTCAAATAAGGATCTTTTGAATGTGATTTTAAACTTGAATGATGGATCCACTCAACTGATCGAAGATGTGACGGGTATGACGGGTACATTTAGTCCGGTGGGTGATAAGTTAGGAACATGTATAACAGGGGTATGGATTCGTTCAGGTTGTAATATTAGTGCTGCTGGTGAACCTTTTGGTGATTACGTCCCTAATCCTGGATGGGATGGGTCTTGTATTGTCGAAAACCCATGCTTGCCGATTACGTATACTTTAATCACGCCAAATCGATTGAGCTCGTCGACGACTATTGCAAATTATACAATCGTTTTCGCGGCAGCAAATATTGAGAGTGCAGCGGATGTAACGGCGTTTGTAAATGGAACGTCTCGCTCTGTTACCTATAGCGGAGGTCGTGTCACTTTAACTGGAATTGTGTTGCGTACAGGTTCCAATACCATTCAGTTTACCTTGACAAATGATTGTAGCACCGAGACGATTACATATACTGTTTCTTTTTCGCCTCCTTTTGATGGTGGCGGTGCAGGAGGTAAAACAGATGGAGGTAAAACTGAAGGTGGAGGAACGTTTGATGGTGGTGGTTCTGGTGATGATGGTCCCGGAGGTACACGAGCACAAGTTGCACCAGTTTTAAAACCGATCAGTCCTGTCACAACTCGAATGACGGTTAAAAATCAAGCGCTTAGTTTTAAGGTGAAAGTAGAGAATATCTCTTCTAAAGCAGATCTTACGCTAACGTTGAATGGCGCCAAGACACAAGCTTTTACCTATAATGGGACAACGAAAGAATTGAGTGCGGTCTTGAATCTTCAGCCGGGTGTGAACATGATCAAAGTGAACGCATCTAACGGTTTGACGAAGGAATTGACCTATTATATTACCTATGAAAAGTCCGTATCCGAACCAATTGATAATGGCCGTGTTGAGAATGGCAATGGAGGGAATGTGCAAAATGTTGTTTTAGCACCTCAATTGATTCGAATGAGTCCTTCAGCGTCAACTGCTACTACGGATAATGAAACGTACCTTTTAAAGGTTAAAACAGTCAATGTCATGGCGAAGTCTGACTTAACAGTAAAGCTAAATGGAGCAATCATCACAAATTTCACGTTTAGTCCTGCAAGTAAACTTCTTTCTGTTGCATTGCGCTTGCGCGAGGGAGCGAACTCAATTCGTATTGAAGCAAAGAATGGAGGTAAATCAACAGCCCTTGATTTCACCATTACGTATAAAAAAGCGGTGCAGAATGATCCTGTAATCAATCAGGTTGTTGTGGTGAAACCTGTATTTAAAAGAGTCGTCCCTGCAACTGAAAAAGCAACTGTGAAGTCACCAACCTACACACTTAAGACAAATGTAACGAACGTAAAAGTAAAAGGGGACATTACACTAACGGTGAATGGTGTAGTTGTTTCTAACTTTACGTTTAATCCTACTACTGGAGAGATTATTGCCACATTAACATTGAAGGCTGGTCCAAATACCATTCGTGTTTCTGCTAAAAACGGGAATCAGGTAGCTACAATTAATTATACAATTACTTATGAAGGCTTGACCAAAGGCGTTGGTGGTGGAACAATTAAATCAGGCACTGGTGGTACTGAAGGAGGCGTTCCAGCAAGCGGAGGCGTGCAGCAAGGTAAAGGTCGTAGATAAACGATTAAACAAAAAAAAGAGGCATTACCATTGGTAATGCCTCTTTTTTTTGAATTAAAGTAGGTTTAACTAATTGCCATTGTCGTTAAAAATCCAACTTCTTTTCAATTCTCTCTTGTGTAAACTTGTTGTCATAAGCGTAATTTTAGATGTTTTCACCAGCAAGTTACCCCATATTAATCAGCTGATTTTGATTAATATGGGGTAGAGGTGTATCTTTTTATTGAAATGTATTAAAAATAGATTTAATGGTTTTCGGTGCAAATTTGTATTTTTAACCTGAACTCGGTTTATATTATTCTTTTCAAGCCTTAAAATTTATTTTTCGAAGGAATGTATTGACAGAGCAGTTAGTATGAATCGAGTTGAGGTTTTTAGTAAACTTTATCCTCGTGGTGGCTCTTTTGTAGAGAAAATAACCTAAACGGAAGGGGAGATTAGACCTTATGTCCAATCATCTTTTTTAAAATGTAAACATGAAAAAACGAATCTATTTATTATGAATTTAAAAGCAATAGTTGTTGATGATGAAGATTTGGCAAGAAAAAACTTGACCATGTTACTTCATGAATATTGTGATGATGTTGAAGTTATTGGAGATGCCGGAAACGTGTCGACTGCAAAAGAAATGATTGAAGAACTTAAACCAGATGTCGTCTTTTTAGACATTCGAATGCCAAGTGGCTCTGAAGGGTTTGATCTTTTGGATAGTATTGAAAATCGGGATTTTTTAGTTGTTTTCGTCACAGCATTTAAGGATTATGCTTTACGTGCATTTAATGCCAACGCTATTCATTATGTACTTAAACCTGTTGATATTGACGATTTAATTCGGGCTGTAGAAAAAATTAAAGAAGCTCGCACTACTTTTTCTGATCATCCCGAAAATTTTGACACGTATTTCGAATCCATTAAGAACCTCTCTAATTCAATGGAATCTCAGGGGTATGGAAATAAAGTGGCCATCAGTCACACGAAAGGGATCAAATTAATTGACATAGAAGATATCGTCTATTTAGAAGCTTCGGGTAATTGCACTGTTCTTTACTTTAGTGATGGGAAACGCTATCTTGATACCCGCACATTGAAGATTTATGAAGGGATTTTAAACCCTGCTGTTTTTTATAGAATTCATAAATCACATATCATTAATATGAACTATTTGAAGGAATATTTGAATGAAGACGGCCATTTCGCAATCCTTAAAAATGGTAAATTATTGCCGGTAGCACGAAATAGAGTATCTAGTTTTGTGAAAACGTTGAAAACACTTTAGTTGGTGAAATTATTACTCACCAGTCTGCTGTTTGCAATCGCTGTTTCGATCAATGCTCAGCATTATAACTTTACTAATTTTACAGTGAAGGATGGATTGGCGCAATCGCAAGTGAGGGATGTCTGTCAAGATGAAAATGGTTACTTGTGGATCGGAACGGCCTCAGGGCTGAGTCGTTATGACGGAATTGAATTTGTCAATTATTCCATTGATGATGGTTTACCGGATAATAATATAAGTAAGCTTTTTATTGATAATGAAGGTCATTTGTGGGTCGCTACTGCAGGTGGTGTGGCGCAGTATGTTGAACAAGAATTTCATGCGACATATTTCAATGAGGAATACCGTATCAATGCTATTGCGGAACTAAAGAATCAAATTTATTTTGCAAGTAATACGGGACTTATTCAGATTTCAGCTGATTCATTTACCCCTTTAGGAAAAGATGAGGAACAACTCTATTATCTGCGGGCAATCGTCAATTATAAAGATTCGATCCTCATTTCCGGTGGAAAAGAAGGGCTTTTTTCTTGGGATGGAAAGAAATATGCTTCACTTGAGATTGAAGGATTTCCCTCTTTAAATATCCGTGACTTAACGATAGATGGAGATGTGCTTTATATTACGGAGCGAAATATTGGATTGTTCACCTATAATTTAAAAACCAAAGAAACGGAAGTCTACAATTTACGCTTTACAACAGCACTGAGTATTGATGTGAATGATCAATCCATTTTTGGTATCTCTACCAACGCAGGTGCATTTTTAATTCGGGATAGGGATACGCTCTATTTTGATGATCAAAATGGTCTAATGCGAAGCGGCTTAAAGTGTATTTATCGCGATAGAGAAGGAAATATTTGGATGGGAACTGATGGAACAGGATTACTTAAATTTTCGGGTACATCTGTGGTTTCTTTTCGCACCGAGGATGGCCTGGGAAGTAATTTAGTCCTTGCGATCGAGCAGGATAGTTTGGACAATTACACCTTTGGTACCTATGACGCTGGGATTACTCAGTTTAAGTCGGGTGAAGTCACGTCTATCACTGTTCGTGACGGTTTATTGGTCGATAATACTGTGTGGGCACTGTTGCGCGACGAAGTGGAGAATACAACATGGATCGGAACGTCTCGTGGTTTAACAATATTGAATGCAAACAATGAATTGGTTCCGAATGCGCTGGATGGTCTGAATCCGAAAATAAGGACTATGGTTCGGGTCAATGAGTATACGGTTTTACTCGGCGGAGACGAAGGGCTTTTTTTGATGCAAGGTGATTCTGCTTTTCATGTAATTAAAGATCTAAATATTAATAAATTATATGTCTTAAATGGCTTGGTTTATTGCGCTGCTACCAAAGGTCTGTTTCGAATAGATCCTGCCGTTAGTTTTTATCAAGCTACGCAAATAGAACTCCCCGAGTCTAAAGTATATGCGCTAACATCCGATTTTAAAGGGCATTTATGGATTGGAACAGAAAATGGGCTTTTTGTTATGTTTGACGACAACCAATTTTGGCGATTTCAGTTGGACAAAAGAGATTATCGTTCAAAGAGTGTTTTTGGTCTTGTCACGGCAAGTGATAGCAGTATTTGGGTTTCAGGTATGAAAGGTGTTTTTCGTATCATCTATAACGCCGCTCTTTCTCCTGATTATCGCATCTATAATTATGGGAGTGCAGAGGGATTAATAGATGAAGAATCAAATGTAAACGCACTGCACGAGGATAATAGCGGTAATTTATGGATTGGTACGGCAAGTGGTTTGGCACGCATAGATCCTTCGTCGACCCAAGAACTATTTGACTATCGGGTTCCCCAATTACACTTTACTGGAATCCGCGTGTTTATGGAAGAAATCGAGTATGGCGATTTTACGGCTGAGTTGGATACCATCTTCAGTGTTCCCACGTATATTGAGCTTCCCTATTCCAAAAATCACATTACTTTCGATTATGTGGGTATTAATTTGAAGGATCCCAAGTCGGTTCAATATGAATATCGCTTATTGGGCGCAGACGAACAGTGGTCGCCTGTTTCTCGCTCAAATTATGCGACCTACTCCTTTCTGCAACCTGGACTTTATACCTTTCAAGTTCGCGCAATGAACAAGAATAAACTATGGTCGCAGATAAAAGAAATTACACTTCGTATTTTACCACCTTTTTGGCGAACATGGTGGTTTATCAGTCTCTCAGTCCTTGCCACTTTTCTACTTGTGACGTATTTTTTTCAATCTAGAATTCGTGTGATTAAACAACGACAAGACAATGAAAAATTGGACCTAAAAAATAGGTTGCTTTTTTTGGAACAACGGTCTCTAAACGCAAGTATGAATCGTCATTTCATCTTCAATTCATTAAATTCTATCCAATATTTTATCAATAGTTCAGACAAGTTATCCGCAAACAAATTCCTCTCAAATTTCGCCAAACTCATTCGAAAGAATTTGGACAGTTCAGCCGCAAATAATTTTATCGTGACCTTACAAGAAGAAATTGAAAGAATTGAATTGTATTTATCGCTTGAAAAGATGCGTTTTTCAGAAAAATTTGATTACGAAATAGATTTGTCAAGTGAATTGGATACGGAATCAATAGAAATTCCTTCTATGATTCTGCAACCTTTTGTCGAAAATAGTATCATACACGGTGTGCTCTCTCTTGAAAAGAAAGGGCATATTAAAATTAGAATTTTTAAACAATTTGATGAGGTAGTGTTTGAGTTGACCGACAATGGAATTGGAATTGAAAACAGTTTGCGCATGAAGAAAAGTGCGCCGGAAGGAGACCATGAATCAAAAGGAGTAGAAATAACGAATCGACGAATCGAGATTTTAAGAAAATTGACAGGGGAGAACCTACATATTATTGGTCCGTTTCAAATGAATGACAGTCAAGGTGTTACTCTCGGAACTAAAGTGATCTTAAAATTAGGTCACATAGAAAATGAAAATGAATAAAAATGTGTTAAAAACTTGCATGCAGAGGGTTTTATTCATATATTTGTTAGAGTGTGCGTTTAAAACGCTTGAAAGATGAAGAAATTAGTATACATATTGTTCCTTTTTATGGCACTTTTTATGTTTGATTCTTGTGAGAAGTCAATCATTAACAAGTGCGATAACATAGATCCTTTTGCTCCCATTGAGCAAGAAGACGGTATGACACGCGGCCAATTTGATGGAAGCGGTGGTGGAATTTTAGATCCAGATGAGGATGATGATGATTTGGATGAAGATGATCAAATTGTAGATCCAGATGAAGACGACGACGATATGGATGACGACGACGATACAACGAACGACGACCGCGAAGGCGGTAAAGTGGGAGAAGGAGTGTAAACTCAATCAATAAATAAAACTATAAAGACGCTCACGAGCGTCTTTTTTTATGTTCAAATTAGCTCTAACGTTTTTCTAGGTTTGATATGTATAGATTTCGATTAATATAAACTTGGAATGCAGATACGCAATCAAATAATTCATAGTTTTCTCTGTCGGATGTCAGCGCTTTTTGTTCCTGATTCTGTGATATGAAATGACTTGTTCAACATGAAAATTAGCGAATGGGTTATGTCTGAGAAAATGTAGACTCATACGCTTGCTAAACAAAGGGGTGTCAAGATTGCCATTCCTTGATAATTCTTAAAAGATCTAAGTTGGGCGATTAGGATAGAATCGTTTAATGATGGCTTAATTAATCGCTTGTCTTTAACATTAGACAAATTACGAAAGTGTACGAACGGTATAAATGATAGAATGTATTTTTAAAGAGGATCTATCCTTTTACTAACCGAATAGTTTGAATTTCTTGACCAACAATGATTCGAAGGGAATAAATCCCCGTTGCTAATCCTTCAGTATGCCAAATGAGTGAATGGTTACCGCTCATGAGATCGCCATTGAAAATTACATCAACGCGTTCACCTAATGAGTTATAGGCTTCAATTACAACATGTTCGTTCGTTATTGTTTGAAGATTGATGGTCGTTTCTCCTAAAGTTGGATTAGGATAAACGTCAACCAAAGCACTCTTTTCATTTTCAGGAATACCTACCATGGAAGCACTATAAATGTTAATGTCATCTATATAGATATTATTTCCATTGTCATTTTCAAATTGAAATTTATAACGGAATCCAGCCGTAAAATACTCGCTATAAATATTAGAGATGGTCACAGAATACCACTCATCTTGGCTCGCGGGAGTATATGCGCTATTTTGTGTTTCACTACTTAGCGCATCACCGTGTATGTTTTTACGTAATGCCCAGGTTTCACCACAGTCTTTGGAAATATAAAAGCGCAGCCATTCATCATTACCGCTATTTCGTTTAATATAGGCATATTTGAATGTAAAGATCAGTTCATCTTCGGAATCAATACCACTTAAATCGAGGCTGCCTGAGATCAATTCATCCAACGCTCCATTATTCACTCCGCGATTAGCCAAATAAGCACTATGCGTTCCTGAATAACCTGCAAGATCGGTTAGGGACCAAACAGCATCCAGATCTTCATCTACAACTAAAAAATGCGAAAAATCCGGAACACTTGCGAGTGTTTCAAAATTCTGTGAATAAGGAAGACCAAATCCTGGATCAGCGAGCACAATAACATAACTATCCTTTGTTGTTGATACTGAAGAAATACCATCACTCACCTCTAATGTTACGGAGTAGATACCCGGTTCGGTATAATTTACAACTGGATTTTCTTCAGATGAGCTAGCTGGACTACCTCCTTCAAAGGTCCAATACCATTCTGTAACGTTATTATACGAGTCATCACGAAAAGCGAGTGCACTGCCTGCGCAAACAACAGGATGGTCTGATTCGAATTGCGCCTTACACAAAATGGCTGGCAGTCCAACACCTGCAGCTGTATTATTGGCAGGGTCGACGAGATTACTTAGAAAAGTGATGGCGGACAAATTGCCAAGGACAATTGTTTTTTGATCTTGTGAAAACATGTTTTGACAAGGACTATAGCTCATGAAATTTTCGAATTGATCAACGGCATCAAAACCGTAGGTATCACCTGAGGGAATATCGTCACATGAATTTTGTGTAGGAATACATGACCATAGTGGCTCGGCTACTGGAGGAGTATCACAACAATAGTCACCATTTGCATCACATGCATCACCGTGGCATCCTCCTTGGAACGTATGCAATAATCCAAGGCAATGACCTACTTCGTGCGAAAGCGTTCTGTCACCACTTGCAGTGCCTGTTGTTCCGTATGCGTCGTTTCGAATAATTACACCGTAATTACTGCTGCCCCCGCTGTATGGAAATTCAGCATATCCTAAAATAGTTCCTGCGCCATCCGATTGAATCGAATTGACAATCCAAATATTGAAGTAGAAATTACGGTTCCATGCATCAAGGCCACCACTGCCGTCGTGTTTGGCATTGTTTCCTGCATTGTATGATTGTGACCCTACATTTCTGCGTTGAATTCCATTTGTACAGTTGCCATCAGGGTCAATTTTTGCCAATTCAAATCGTATTCCCATTCCTGTCGCATAACCCATAAATGGAGCATCTGGGGTTTCACGCGTTTCAAAAGCATCCTCATTTGTGCGATTAAAATCCTCGTTGAGCATTTGAATACCACTTAAAACCTGTTCATTACTAATGTTTCCTGTTCCATCATTATGAAGTACGTGTACGACAACGGGAATAATGTATTCCTCACGATCACCATCAATGAAAACACCACTAGCCGCGCGCAGAAGTTGCTCGTGCATCTCGATTTGGAGTGAAGGATCTTCTTCAAGTTGTGCTTGGAGATACTGATCTGTTCCACACCACGACGAAAGTTGCGCATGCAATTCAGTTTGAACAAAAATGCCCAAAAATAGGCCTAAAATGAGTTTGCTTTTCATGTATAAAGTGATTTAGGAGGTTAAGATACAACTAATCGTTTACTCCTTAATTACTTTGATGGTTTGCATTTGACCTTGAGACTCTATTTTTAAGATATAAATACCTTTCGCTAAATCGCTAGCATCCCACTTAATGAGGTGCTCACCACCTTGAAGATCACCAACAAATATGGTTTTTACTTGCGCACCTAACGCATTGTACAAAACAATTGAATAAGCTTCAGTTTGCGGTGCAGTTAAGCTGATTGTTGATTCATTAACCATTGGATTTGGAAATACACGGATGCTTTCTCCAAATTCGATTTCATTTACATCAGCCGTTGAAGCAGCATATAAATTGATGTCATCTAAATAAATATTATTGCCATTGTCACTCTCGAATTCAATTTTGTATCGGAAGTTAGAGACAAAATAGTCAGCATAGATATTCGTAATATTAACTTGATACCAATCCCACTCTGTTGCTGGCGTATATGGAGACCCGCTAATTTCGGGACCCAAATCATCTCCGTGAACATTCTTACGCAATGCCCAGGTTTCTCCACAATCTTTTGAGATATAGAAACGAATCCATTCATCATCAGCAGCAGCTTGACGTTTGTAAGCATATTTGAAATTGAATACAATTGCGTCGTCCGGATCAACTTCACTCAAGTCAATCGTTCCTGATAAAAGACCGTCTTTGGATCCATTTGTGACATCATAATTGTCTAAAGAAATACATTTAGAACCCGAATAAGCTACAGTAGTATTCAATTCCCATGTCACATCATTGGCTTGATTATCAATAATAAATCTGTTATTATCTGGGAAATCTGCGAACGTCTCAAAACCTTCAGAGTAAGGAATAGTCGCTCCTGTGCTCGGTAGAACAATGATATAGTTTTCTTTCGTGGTTGATTCGCTTGATCCACCATTGGATGCAACAAGGCTTACTGAATAAATGCCAGGTGTATTGTACGTGATAACTGGATTTTCTGAAGTCGAACTAGCTGGACTACCACCAGGGAAAGTCCATGACCAAGCAGTGACGGAATGATAAGATTCATCATTGAAATCAATTGTAGTACCTGCGCAAACTGAGCGGTAATTTGAACCAAACTGTGCTTCACAAACATCTCCAGGCCCATCTGTACCAGTCGCGGCTAAATTCGACGGCGTTGAGAGTTTATAACGCTGACCTTGAGTACCTAATAAGGCAGTTTGCATACGAGCAGCTTGTCCTTCGGAAAACATGGTGGAGCAATACGAATAATCCATTATGTTTTGAACATTGTCCAAAGAACCGCATGTTTCGCCGTAAACATTTGAACAATTGTCCCAACCAATCGTGTTGGGCGTATCTGCAACGCCATCATCTGTCCCACAATTTGCAGGATCTGTAGGTGAGTTTGAATTTCCCCAAGGATGAGCCAAGTTGAGCCAGTGACCAGATTCGTGACTTAAGGTATGTCTTCTGCCGCTATTTGACGTACCAATTGTTCCCATATAATCATGTCGCATGAAAATCGACGCATACATTCTGCCAGCCGGATACCAATTTCCGGGGCGGTATGTATAGCCTGCATTTCCGCTAGGATCTATGCACACGAATATGTTCATGTATTTGTTCTGTGGCCAATTGCCTTGATCTTCCTCAACGGCCTCTACAATTGGATGCCCTCCTCCTGTCATACCTGTGTCGTAGGTCGTAGATGAATAGGTTCGTGTAATTCCCGAATGGCAATTACCAGCAGGATCTTTTGTTGCCAAACGAAATTCGATATTCGGCAACCCAATGATTCCTTCAAATTCTGGAATAGTGAATCCAAGGTCAGAATTCTCGTTATTAAAATCTTCATTTAACCGCTCAATCGCTTCAAAAATCTGTTCGTCAGAAATATTTTCTGCTCCTCCTAAATGAACTACATGGACAACTACAGGAATAACGTATAGAGATCTGTCATCAGGACTCCAAGAATCGAGATAGTTTTCATAGTCAACTTGGAATTGTGCTTGATCAATAGAATCTTGAAAAGCAAAAGCCGGGTTTTCAGCAAATAGCTTATTTTGCTCGATAGATGATCCGCAAAAATTCGGTTCAGCAGGCGATACATGCACATGCTGATCGGTTTGAGCGTTGATAAAAATACTGGTCAAGGCCAAACCAAGTATGAGCGTAATTTTTTTCATGTCTGTAATTTTCTAATTTTTCGAAGTACTCTAAAGTTACGTTATCGAATAATAGGTTAACGTATTTAATGACTAAAGTGTTCGAATCATTTATTTAATGGGAATCCAATCTGACGATTTTCCTTAAAAATCTCTCACGGAGAGAATGGTCGATTCAAATTGGGCAGGAGCGTTAATAACACGAACTAACTTTTCTGCTACAACCGCAGGTGAGGCCAATTGATTTTCTTCTTTGAGCGCAATAAATCGGTCGAGTGATTTGAACTCGGATGGATTACTTCCTCTAATCTCGGACTGCATTTCAGTATCCACAACTCCTGGGGCAATACTGTGAATAAACCAATTCTGAATTTGATGTAGGTTGAATTCGAGGCGAATCGTTTCGCTAAATAAATCGAGGGCTGCTTTGGACGCACAATAAGCGGCCCAACCATCAATTGCATTTTTTCCTGCACCTGAACTGATGTTGAGGATATGTCCGCTATCCGCAGTTTTCTTGAAAGTTTTAATAAACTGATTCATTAAAATTTGTGGTGCTATTGTATTCACCCCCATAACCCTTTCAAAAGTTGAAGCATTGATTGAACCAACAGAACCGACTTCACCCAACATACCCGCATTATTTACCAATAACACGTGGGGTGCAGTTTCATTAAATTCGAAAGCCTTAACCGCTTCTAAATTACTCAAATCAAGTCGAATGAATTTAAAATTCGGGTGATCGATTTTTGTCGTACGACTAAGACCAATCACCCAATATCCTGCTGTTAAAAGCTGATGAACTAAAGCTTCTCCAATTCCTCGTGAAGCGCCTGTTACGTATGCTAATTTATTTGGTTGGGCATCCATTGTCCATCCATCCCATTATTCCACCTTGAAGATTTTTAATATCTCCAAAACCTTGACTTGCTAAAAATGAACAGGCAGACATACTACGCGCTCCACTTCTACACCCAATGATGAGTGGTTTGTCACTTGGAATTTCACTCATTCTACTCTGGATATCGCCCAAAGGAATTTGTAAATGACCTGGAATAGCATAAGCTACTTCGTCAATTTCATATGGTTCGCGTACATCTACGAAAACACTGCCGTTTTCAACAGCTGCCAACACTTCGGTTGGATTAATTGTTCCTATTTGCATGGTCTTTATTTTAAAGCTTGTTCTAAATCGTTTATTAAATCTTCTATATCTTCTATTCCAACACTCAAGCGGATCAGTGAATCTACAATTCCCGCTTTTTCACGTTCTTCTTTTGGGATGGATGCATGCGTCATGGTCACCGGATGTCCGATTAAGGATTCAACCCCTCCTAAGGATTCGGCTAAGGCAAAGACCGTCACACGCTTTAAGGTCTTTAATGCATCTTCAATTTTATTTCCTTTAAAGCTAAACGAAATCATACCCCCAAAACCACGCATTTGCGTTTTTGCAATTTCATGGTTGGGATGATTTTCAAAACCTGGCCAATAGACCTTTTCTACTCTTGGATGTTGCGCTAAAAACTGTGCAATTTTTTCTCCATTTTCACAATGTCTTTCCATGCGTAAATGCAAGGTTTTTATTCCGCGTAACACTAAAAACGAATCCATTGGTCCCGTAACTGCGCCACTTGAATTCTGAATGCGATACATTTCAGTTGCAATTTTTTCGTCATTACATACCAAAGCACCCATCACTACATCTGAATGGCCACCTAAATATTTTGTGGCAGAATGCATGACAATATCCGCACCCAAATCCAAGGGGTTTTGCAAATAAGGTGTCGCAAATGTATTGTCTACGGCCAAGGTGATTTTATGTTTTTTTGCAAGGGCTGCAGTTGCAATAATATCAATTATATTCATCATTGGATTTGTTGGAGTTTCCACCCAAATCAAACGTGTGTTTTCATTGACAAAGTTTTCAATATTGGCTGCATTTTCCATGCCGATAAAGTGAAACTTAATGCCATATTTTTCAAAGATAGTTTTAAAAATACGATAGGTTCCCCCATATAAATCGTTGGTAGAGATGACTTCGTCGCCGGGATTGAGCATTTTTAGAACACAATCAATAGCGGCTAGACCTGAGCCAAAACAGGCGCCATACTTTCCGTTTTCAAGAGCAGCTATGTTTTTTTCTAAAGCATGACGAGTCGGATTTTGTGTACGCGAATATGCATAGCCTTTATTTACACCAACTTCAGGTTGAACATAGGTACTGGTTTGGTAGATAGGCGTCATAATTGCGCCTGTGGCTTCATCAGGATGAACACCTGCGTGAATCGCTTTTGTACCAAATTTCATTTTCTGCTCTTCCATTCTCGCTTTCTTTTCGCTTTACGAATTTACTCAATTATTCGCGAAAAAAGAGGGTTACTTTCGTGTAAATCCGAACAAATAAGAATATGGGACTTCAATTTGGACAAATTATTCTGTTTGTGTTTGTGTTTGAATTCGCACATTCAGGAGGTGATTCTTTCCAAAGATTTTACAGGAATCTAGAAAAAAGCACGCAATTCCATTCCACCAGAATGAATGGCATTTGAGTCTTCCGATTTTCTTCCGTTATAGGTGAAGTTTAATTGTAGGTTTTTCGCCACTTTACGCTGGTAATTTAAACCCCAAGTAAAATTATTCCCTGTTTTGAGTCCTTCTAACATTTCAAACGCAATGGCCGAATTCAACGCGGCGTTATAACTGATGTTAATATAATTTAGCCGACCAGAAAAGCTGCCTTTATTCACCTGATTAACCCTTAATTCAAGCCCGATATCTCGAATCGTTGCTTTTTCTGAGAGTTCAGAATTGTTTTCTTTTTCACTGTATTTGGAGTTGATTGCAATACGGAAAGCACTTGTCGGTTGATAGGAGAAAATAGGCGTTACTAAAAAATAATCGATAGCATAGTCTCTTCCTAGTGCATAATCGCTCGCGTTCTTTTTGCGACCGAGATCTCCATCTACACGGATGTTAAAATATTTATTGAGGTTCCATCTTAATTGGACTTCATGAAAGGTGGTTAATCGTGTGTCAAAACCATTTGTGAGTAAAATTTTGGATCCATTTTCTTGGTAAGAATAATTGATACCAAATACGGAATTGGTTTTATTGAAGTAGAGTGTATTTCTAAAAGATGAACTGATGGAAACGAGGGAAGTATCCGCAATTGTGTACACAAACGGATTGAGCAATTGTAAATTATCTTCATTGCTTGTTTTACGGGTAACCTTATAAACCGTTTGATTATTGAAACGAGAGAGTACTTTTTGGACGCCTTTTTTATTCCTCCAAATCCGCTCCGGTGCTAATGTTAAACTCGTGGTGAATTGATTCGTATAGGCCCGCACATAGGTATTCGTAGGAACAAAAACGCGGATATAATTTCCTTGATCTGTAAAAACGGCAATTTCAAATTCGCCTAAATCTTGAATCCCATCATTATTGTAATCAATCCATGTATAATTTCCTTGACCTGCATTGACCTCGATAAAGACAAATTCTCTTCTCAATTCTAATCCAGATCCGATTTCATAGAAACTATTCGCCGTCACTGTCCCTTTCCATAAGCGCATGACATGTTCTAAACGACTGAGAATATTGTTTTCGGGTTTTGAATTAAATAAAGTGCTATCCACTACATTTAGACGTCTATAATTTACATTGATCCTGAAAATATGATCAGGATTATTGGTAAGACCTGTTTCCACGCCAATATTTTGACCTTTCGCCGCCATTAAAAGTTGCGTTGAATCACTGAACCAATCATACCGTTCGCGGTAATACAATTCGAATTGATTTTTGCTTGAGTCGGCTGTTGAGATATAGGTTTTCCAGTCATAAAATTGGTAAGAAGTTAATTGTAAGATCGGATTGTCTTGTAGGCGTTGCTGATTATTTTCGTGAATATCGATAAAGCCCACTTTGAACTTTTTAAAATTTTTAGAGAAATCAATTTGGTGACGAAAAAATTTGCTTTCCTCAAGTCCTTGCGCATTTAATAAACTCATATCACCAATTAATCGCCATCCATTGTGCTGTATGGCTGTAATAACATTATTCTTAAAACCGAAATAATCAAATCCCCACACAAAATTTTCGGCATTATAACCAATAGCTCCCCATTTTGGAATGATGAGTTTCACCGCTGCATTGGATAAATATTGATTGCCGTTAAAAGCCTTATTCCGCACATTCCAATCCCGATCAAATTCGACACTTCTAAACCACTGAATGGGTCTAAAATAGGATTCGTTATACTCAAAATTGGCTGCAGTATTCAATTTCCACTCATTTTCTGTGGGCAATTTATGGGTCGAGTTCCAGGTCCATTTAAAACCAATTCCTTTATTATCGCCCGCATCTAAACTTGAAAAGGTATTAAAATCTTGATTGGATAAGGCAATTTCGACAGAAGTTTTAATGTTATCTGTGAATTGGTAGGCCGTTCCAAAAACATACATCTGTTTTTTCTGTGGAGCAATCAATAATTGGACGGGCGCATAATTCCCTTGCCGAATGCCGTCAACGGGAGCTACCCATTTATAAACGCGCCCATTTGCAGTGAAGCGATCGAAAACATAATCGCCTTGACCTTGTGTAACTTGTGAGAAAAAAGCCTGATAAATGGCGGAATCTGGATTTATGGTAAATACTAAAACAGAGTCATAGCCCAACGAATCACGGAGGCTGTAGAGAATACGATTTTCTAAATATCCAACGCTGTCAATGCTGTTTGAGAAAGCTGTAATCAAATTGTCGCCGGCTTCGGAAAGAATTAGTTTTTTTTCTGTAGTTAAGTTTTGTTGAATCGTTTGGTTCTTCGCATCTTGTTCGGAATATATATTAATCCATGTCTTGTATTTTTCTCCGGTAAACTCACCATTATATGCCAAAAGTGAACGTGCATAACTTAAATCAGAATATTGAAATTCCACAATGATTCGGACATCTTTTGTAATCAAATTATTAGCGGTGAAGGTTATTTCTGAAGTGTTATAATCAATTGTATAATCAAATTCTTGCCCTCGTGTCATCAGTCTTCCATCTATGAATATTTTTTCTGTTCCGGCCAAAACCACTATGAAGGTTTCGTTTTCAGCTCCCCTTAATCGGTAGGGTCCTTGATTTCCTTCTACTCCTTGAATAATATTTCTCGCAAATTTACCGCGACTAAAGGCACCACTGAATTTATGTTTGGCGGCTCCTTCAAAGCCGATTAGGCCCATGTCATGATAGGCTTCGAGTGATACACCCTGTGTACGTTTATTATAATTGAGAAAATAACCCTCTGGTTTCCGCAACCAAAAATCTCCTCCTACCACCGAAAAATTGTCATTGTAGACTTGTAGATACACTTGATCAAATTCTTGCAGTTTTTGCGTATTTCCCTCTGGTTGAAAAGGAACATTATCGTCAGAAATAGACCCTTTCATAAATAAATTTGGTGCAATTTGACCGTCTAATTGTAAGTTAAGGGTGGATTGTAAGGATAAATTTTGAGCATTGCCAATCGTGACACCTCGTGAAATACTTCCTTGCTTATTCAGTTGCGAAGAACCGAATAAATCGTCATTTGGATTGGCAGAAGAGACCGAGTAAATAAACGGATTCAGTTGAGTTACTGTGTCGGAAACTATGAGGTCTGTTGATTTGTGGTAAAGCGGTTGATTAAAATTGATGGGAGTGCGCTGATAGCTGAGTTTTAATTCTCCCGATAAAGATTTATTCTTGACATAAAATCGAGCGGTGATAGGATCTAAATAATAATCCTCTTCTGCAATTGGAACGCCGTTAACAGTTGCGACAAAACCTGTGCGGTAAACAGAAACGGAATCGAAAACAAGCGTATCAGAAAGGAGGGGGGTGGTATAAACGATTTTTTCTTGTCCGACAACCTGCTTCGCGAAGAAAAGCAAGGTAAAAAGAAGGAGATATGTGCGAATGTTGATCAATGCGTAACCGATATGAAATATAAAGATATACGGATTTATGGATCGAAAATTGCAAAAGACGTGGTTTGAATGGAGAAAAGATACGATTATGCTAATTTTTTCCCTTTTTTTGAGTTTGGAGTCGGATAAACCAATAAATAGTTTACCCGACTGCCGCACTCAAACCCTACTCCTCACATTTCTATAACAGAAAATGAAAATTGGTTACAAACCGTTAAAATAATTCCTAACTTCAACTATGTTTTCAATGAAAATGAGATGGGTTAAATTTGCGGAATCGTTCGACGAATTGCGCCTTAAAATCGGGAAGCGCACTACCTTATTAATTTCTGTCAATGGGCAATTACTCTTGCTTGTGCAGGATCAGGGCAAATTTTACCTCGTGCAAAATAAATGTCCTCATCAGGGTGCAAAATTAGAAGGTGCGCATTGCGAAGATGGGCATTTGGTTTGCCCTTGGCACCGGTATGGTTTTGATTTAAAAACAGGTCGTGGAGCAGGTTTGTACTTGGAGAATTACCCGATTGAAGAACGTGACGACGGCATTTTCGCAGGATTTGAGTATTTTAGTTTGTTTTAGTGCTCAATGTGTTCCAATCCTACCAAAATAGAAAAGGTTTCGTTTTTTTCGTTGAATCATTCGATTCTAGTTACTCGGGTATCCTTCATTGATTAAAGCAAAACCTTGGTTCTTCCTTAGGCTCCAACAATGCCTTCCATTTTTTCAATTAAGCCTTTTGCGGCATATTCGCCCGACTGCATAGCAGCATTAAGCGAACCATATAAAAGGGTGTCCCCAGCGAGAAAGACATTGGGATAAAGTTGCGTTTCGGAAGGTTGAATCTCATATACTAAATTGGTTAGATTGGGCAATGCTTTTTTAATATGAAACCGACGGATAAACTGTGCATCCTCAATTCCACACCATTGTTTCAGTTCCTCTTTGACGCGCAGGATGAGAGCCTCTTCTATAAGTTGATGCGTTTTTACAATGGTGACCGATAAAATGTCAGGTTTTCCATCCTCACTTTTCTGATTGACATAAACGATATTGTTAATAAGGGAATCACCAGCTGCAATTAAACCAATTAAGGGTTGATCAATGACTCGCTTAGCTGTTTCAAAATAGAGACAATCACATGATTTCCATTTGACCGATTGATTCTTGAGGTTCGGTACCATACTAGAAGCTTCAGTCGCTATGATGGTCCCTTTATGTAAAATGACTTCACCGTCTTCCAATCGAATTTCTTCGTTCGTGACGTGTTGAACATGGGTTCCATATCGTATCTGAGTCGTACTCAAATTTGATACCAATTGCTGGGGAATTGCGGCAATTCCATTTTTGGGAATCACTGCATTTCCTTCTCCAAATAGTTTATAAACGAACTCAAACATCCGGCTTGAAGTGACTAGTTCTGTTTCCAAGAAAATGCCGGCGAAAAAAGGGCGAAAGAAATCCGAAATCATGCCTGCGCTAAATCCGAAATCCTTCAGGTAATTTAGCGTTGTTTTTTCAGGACTTGCAAAGATTTCTTCGATTGATTTATTATTAAGCATCTTATTCAATTTTAAGATGCGGAATTTATCACTAAGAGAGCCAATACCAGAAAAAAGTGTTGGGAACAAGAAAGGGAAATGTCGCAAAGGATCGCCGATTGTTTTCTTTCCTTTTTTTGTAAATAGCACAGCGCCTGGCAAAAAAGGTTGTAAATTAAGTTTATCGTAATCCAAGTATTTTTTGGCTAAAGGGTAGGCATCTAATAAAACTTGAAATCCAAGGTCCAGAGGATTCCCTTGATAGTCCATGGTTTGCAATCTTCCGCCGGCAATAGTGCCTTTTTCTAGTATAACAACGTTGTATCCTTTTGATTCGAGCACTTGAGCCGCAATCAGCCCACTAATTCCTGCACCTATTATATGAACCGTATTTTTACTTGTTTCCATTTCGTATTATCTTCTTGAAACCATAACAACGAATCACGGGAAAGGTTGGGTTGGGTGGTTAGTTTAATCGAGTGAGGGATGGGAGATTTCACATTGCATTTGCTGCTTTGCTAGAGATCTACAACCTCCCAAGGTCCAGCGAAATTGTATCATGTAAAAAACCAATTTGTAAGCGTAAAACACTATTTTCGCCATGTTTAAAACCATTGCAGGAAGCTTCTTCAATATTGACCTTACCACATGATACAATCTCGCGAGAGCAATGGGGAATTATCTTACAAAGAAGAAAAACAATTCTCACCAGCTGCGCCTAGTTGTCAGAGGTAAAAGTCTGGAATCACGGACAATGTTAAAAAGCGGATAAATATCCGCTAAATTTTAGTTTTGGCGAAGGACGTGTCCGACCACTGGCGGATGGATATCCTTTGCAGCTTGGAACTATCGGGATGAACCATTGACCTCTATATTTAAAAACACAAAAACCGCAGCATTACACTGCGGTTTTGTGGGCTATACTGGACTCGAACCAGTGACCCCTGCCCTGTCAAGGCAGTACTCTGAACCAACTGAGCTAATAACCCGTTTCACTTCAAGGGTTTTTAGCGAAGTGCTTGTCCGTCCGCTGACGGAAGCTAATAACCCGTTTCACTTCAAGGGTTTTTAGCGAAGTGCTTGTCCGTCCGCTGACGGAAGCTAATAACCCTTTAATTTTCTTGGAGAATATCGGTCCCGATCGCTATCGGGACGAACCATCACCTCCGTCTTTTACTCGTGGAGAATATCGGATTCGAACCGATCACCTCTTCACTGCCAGCGAAGCGCTCTAGCCAAATGAGCTAATCCCCCGATTAGTGGATTTGGCTGCTTGCGTGCAAGGCACGTGGCACAAACCATTTTCACTAAGGCAACAAATGTAATTAAATATTAAAATTTGAACTGTGAAAAGTAAAAAATAAATTACAAAGCGCCTTGAAAACATTTTTCTGCCCTTATCATCAATTTATACACGATTTTCTTTTCTTATAACTGAAAATAATCCGCACAAAAACAGTGATTTAGGTTTATTATATTTAGTTTTGTCCTCCTATTAAAATTGCGATTTATTGAAATGACTTCTACACTTACGATTAAATTTTTCACTTTTTGCGTTTTTATATCCCTTGTCTTTCAAGTACGAGCAGATGAAACGACCGCTATGTTGCGCTTAACAATTGATGGTGAAAAGATCAGTTCAGGGGCTTGTTTGTTAAGTACAACTGATTTCGCAGCCGCTAAATTTTCAATTGTTGACGAGAATAATCAGGTTTTAGAAAAATTTAAAATCATTGATGGAAGAGTAGATTGGGAACAGTCTAGAATCTCAGCTATAGGGACTGTTCTTCCGAATGGAACAATGGATGCACGCGCCATCTCATTGTTATCCACCGCACAAGGGAAAAAAGTAAATATTACCGTTCGCACCCATTACGGGCCAAATTTATTAGAACGTACATGGAAATTTCATGTCTATATTGATGTCATTCCGCAGTTAGTTTTTGGCACAATCGAAGATGGCGCAACGGAAGTTGACTTAGCTTATCTAAAAGAATTGAGAACAGTGAGTGTGTTGTATAAAACCAATCCCGAACTCGTGAAATTTAAGGTTGTAAAGGGCATGGTAACGGTAAAAGGTTTACAAGGGACGGGCGCTATTCTTCAAAACGGACAATTGCATATTGATGCTATTCGATTGCTTCAAAGTGCAAAAGGTAGAGAAGTCACTTTAACAGTTTTATATAAAGATCCATCTGGGGAAGAAACAAAATCAATCCTTGTTTTTACGGTTACAGCCTAAGCAGTTCTCGAACAATTTTCTAGGTTAATCCTCGATTTAATTTTTCATTCCTTATACTATTCATACCTTTGTGCCCGAACAAAATTAATTTTATGAAGATTGCAAAGGACAGTGTGGTTACAATGAACTATACTTTAAAAAATGATGCGGGTGAAGTTATGGATACTTCGGAAGGAAGAGCTCCGCTAGTCTATTTACATGGCATTGGTGCACTGATCCCTGGTTTGGAGAGCGAATTAGAAGGAAAAGCTGCAGCAGATAAAGTGTCTGCTGTTATTGCTCCAGAAGATGCGTATGGCGCTAGAAGCGAAGATTTATTGCGCGTAGTTTCTAAAGACGGTTTCCAAGGTGAAGAAGAGTTACAAGCGGGAATGCGGGTTCAACTGGATACTGAGCAAGGACCAATGGTCGCTGTTGTTTCTGCTATCACAGGAGATGAAGTTACTTTAGATATGAATCACCCACTTGCTGATATGACCTTATATTTTGATGTTGAGGTGGTTGCAGTACGTCCTGCAACTGCGGATGAGCTTGCTCACGGTCACGTGCATGGCGAAGGCGGTCATCACCATGAATAAATACGAGAAGGGTTGAGAGCTTTTAATTTGTTAAAAAGTTCTTAATTTTTCAAGAGCCAATTCTTTTGGCACGATAATTTCAATACACTTAATCGAATTAGACTATCCCGATTTTAGATAGTAATCGAAATCGGGAAATTCATGGGTTTTGGGTTAAGGTCGCTCTGGGGAGGGCGACCTTTTTTATTGTCTTAAAACTTTTGCAATTTTAAAATAATCTGAATCTGCATTCGGCGCATTTTTCAATGCTTCTGCTTGCGTGATTGAAGGTTTATAAACATCTTCTCGTAAAACATTAATGGCATCTGACATGAAAATTAATGGTTCTACGCCCTCTGTATCAACGGTGTTTAATTGATCCACAAAAGCAATGATATTGGTGAGGTCAACTTTAATATTCTCTTTTTCTTCACCGTTAAATTCCAATCGCGCTAAATGTGCAATTTGATCTACTATTTCATCTGTTATTTTCATCTGCTACTTCTTATTAATCGCCTTTAAAGGGGTATTAATGGTTTCAAATACCTGTTGGCGTAAAGGTATTAAATCTTTTTTATCCATACCAGCAGTTGGAACAGGATTGTGAACAACCACCTTTGCCATGCCTGGACGCGCGAACCCTGTTAAAATAGGATCAACATTAAATAATTGCCAATTGTTGATGATACTAATCGGTAAAAGCGGAACTTCCGAGTCGATTGCTAATTTAAAAGCCCCATTTTTAAATGGATTGAGCACAGGTGTATTCACAGGTATTCCTCCTTCAGGAAAAAGGACAATAGACCATCCATTTTTTAATTCTTCTTTTGCACGCAAAATAGATTGCATCCCCGAACTTCTGCGATCACGGTTTACAGCAATATCTACCTTCTTAAAAAAGATATTGATGATTGGCCATCTGAGTAATTCCGATTTACCAATAAAAAGAAATTTTGTTTTTGGTAAAATGCGATACATTAAAATTATGTCTAGATAGGAGGAATGATTAGCAATAATAACATACGGTCCATCCTTTAATTCGGGTAGCGGATTCATCCTTTTTAAACCAATAAAATCAAGGAAGAGAATGATACGGGAAGTAAATACTTTTAGTTTGAAAACGCGGGTGTAATTTTCTTTCCGCAAAAGGAGCACCCAAAAGATTGGATACAGGAGAAACAATACCAAAAAAAACACCACTGCAAAATAAATGCGGTAGACGATAATAAAAGGTATGAAGATGATTCTCATAGGTTCGCAAAAGTACTAAAAATCAAATTCTAATAACGCAGCGGCGTGTATAATCTATAATTTAAAATTAATCCGTCTTCACAAATCAATTTTTGGGCCTTTATCACTATTTTTGAGGCTTAAATTGCTCCGGTTGGGCGCATTAAACTCGAATAAAAATTAATTTCAAATGGCTCGAATTTTAACGGGAATTCAAAGTACAGGTATTCCGCATCTTGGTAATTTGCTGGGTGCGATAAAGCCGGCAATCGAAATGGCATCATCAGACGAGAATGAATCTTTCCTTTTCATTGCTGATTTACATTCGTTAACTCAGATTAAAGACAACGAACAAATGCGTTCAAATACATACGCAACTGCGTCTGCATGGCTTGCTTTTGGATTGGATCCTAAACGAACTGTCTTTTATCGCCAAAGTGACGTGCCGCGTACAACCGAATTAGCTTGGTATTTATCCTGCTTTTTCCCGTTTCAGCGGCTAACATTGGCGCATTCGTTTAAAGATAAAGCGGATCGTTTAGAAGATGTTAATGCAGGATTATTTACTTATCCTATGTTAATGGCAGCTGACATCTTATTGTATGACGCCAATTTTGTGCCGGTTGGAAAAGATCAAATGCAACACCTAGAGATAACACGAGATGTTGCGAATAAATTTAACAACCTGATGGGTGAAACGTTTGTTGTTCCAGAAGTGAAGGTCAATGAAAATACGCAATTAATTCCGGGAACGGATGGTTCTAAAATGTCAAAGTCTAAAGGAAATATTATCAATATTTTCTTGCCGGAAAAAGAGTTAAAGAAGCAAATTTATTCCATTGTTACAGATAGCACTCCATTGGAGGAACCAAAAGATCCTGCGACGTGTAATGCCTTTAAAATTTATGAATTATTGGCAAATGAGGCTGAGGTTCAAGAAATGCACGCAAATTATACCAACGGAGGTTGGGGATACGGGCATACCAAGAATGCTATTCTTCAATTGATTTTATCTCGTTTTGCCGAAGAACGCAAACGCTTTGATTTTTACATGGCCAATACAGGTGAACTAGATAATATCCTCAATAAAGGTGCTATTAAAGCAAGTAAAATTGCAGATGAAGTGATTCGTCGCGTACGTGTAAAGATCGGCTATTAAAGTGTACTTAATTTAATAAACAGATTGAAGCGTAGGCGATTATGGCATAAAGTGTTAGTCCGGCTAGATAAAAGATTGTTTTGGTGCTCGTATGTTTCATAGGTTCTCAAATCTACGGCTTTGAATTCACAAATAAAACAGTCTTTATACCTAGTAAAATCTCCGTTTTCATTTTGTAAACCCAATGATATTAATCGCCTAATTTTGCATTTTTGAAAGTGCGAAGAATCCTTATCTTTATGATTGAATACTAATTTGCGTGGAAAAATCTAAAACCATATATTCGCTTGCGGCTTTAAATCAGTCGCTTGAACGATTTATTCGTGATAAATTTGCTATGTCCAATTATTGGGTGGTTGCAGAGATTACGAAGGTGCAAGAAAAAAATGGACATTATTATCTCGAATTAGCTGATTCACAAGAAGGGAAAAGAGTAGCCGAAATGTCTGCTAATATGTGGTTTACGAGTTTCAATCGAATTAATGCAAGTTTGAACGGCGAACTACCTGCGATTTTTAAACAAGGAAATAAAGTCTTGCTTAATGTGCGAATTGAATTTCATACCATTTTTGGATTAAAACTAAACATTCTTGATGTTGACCCAACAATTACTTATGGTGAAATTGAACAGCTAAAAAAAGAGACTATACAACGGTTAAAAGATGAAGGTTTGTATGATCGACAACGATCTCTTTATCTCGAGCCAATCATCAAAAAGATTGCGATCGTAGGTTCGCCAAATACTTCAGGTTATCGCGATTTTTTAAATGAATTATTGGGGAATCGCATCTTTACCAATTTTAAAGTGAAGGAAATTCCTGCTTCTGTTCAAGGTGATTATGCAATAAAAGAGGTGGTTGCGGGTATTGTAAAGGCAAATAAATATACTGTAGATGCAATCATTATAGTAAGGGGTGGTGGAAGTAAGATGGATTTGAATGTGTTTAATAGCTATGAAATTGCGCATGCGATTGCTACAAGTAAGATTCCTGTAATTACGGGTATTGGGCATGAAACGGATGAGGTTGTTGCGGATTTGGTTGCACATAAAAGAGAGATTACGCCAACGGCTGTTGCAAAATTTTTATACCTACGGGCAGGTGTTTTTAGCAGTCAACTTCAAACATCTTTTGATGCCATTCTTAAGCAAGCTCAAGGATTAGTCGCCACACGAAAAGAAGAGTTTAATCATACAAGCAATTATCTCATCTACTTTACTCAAAATTTATTGCGTGGAGAAAATAATAGCATCAAAGATTTATTACATTCATTACACCTTGAAGTCAATGAGCTCATTGAATTTGAAAAATCAAAACTTAATCTAAGCCTGAATCGGGCGGGGAATTTTGCCTCCAACCTAATTGCGCTTAAAAGAAGTACTGAATTAGAATCACGTTTAGAGAAGATTGTGATGATGAGTGAGAATAAGATGGATAAAGAACGCGTTAATATTTCTAATTTGGCCGAATTATTAGCCTTACTCAGTCCAGAAGCCTTGCTCAAGAAAGGCTATACCTTGTCTTCTATTGATGGAATTGATTTGAATAAATACACGGGTGAATTACAAGGAGCGGTATTGAAAACACTAACCGATAAAGCGCTTATTACCAGTCAGATTAAAACGATAAAAAATATTGATTAAATTAGAACTATGGAAGTGAAATTAGACCCGAAGTTGAAGTATGACGAAGCACTCGAAAAATTGCAAGAAATCGTGCGTTTACTCGAACGAAAAGAGATCAATATTGATGATTTAGCTACCAAAGTGAAAGAAGCGAAATTGTTGGTCGATTTTTGCCGTCAGAAATTGGATGATACCGAAGAGGAGATTAATAAGATCATTAGTCCAACTGCAAATAGCCAAGAAAAACCGTTTTAATCTTTCTTACACACCACAGCTAGCGCTGTCAAAATCGGAGAGTCGTATTTCACCAACCGAAATGAGCTGATCCATCCGAATAAGTTGTTCCATTCCCTTGGTTTTAAAGTGAATATATTCGCCTTTAGATCCTCCTGAAAGATCAAAAATCACCTGGTTTTTCAAGGCTTTGATTTCGCTCATTTCCATATAAATGATCGTCACTTTCTCTTTGCGAATGCAAAAATGCTCCAAATAATCGTAAAATGAGCAATTGACAGGTTGATAGTCTTTCATCTTTCACAATTTGAATCTTTGACGCGACTTGGAAGAACAACTTACAATGTTTCCTCTCTCGCTCATTTAGCGATAACTTAGAGAGTGCAGCAATGATCCAGCTGAAATATGTAAGTCGTTTATCCCAACAGAGAGGCCTGAGCGTAGTCGAAGACCGGATAGAGGGATGTCTCCGCAATCCGGATGGGTTGCGCCTTACAAACCAAATTAAGTTCACTGCGTTCTCTTTTTTTTACTCAAAATTTTGATTGAGCAAGCTCATCAAAATTTTTCGCACAAAAAAAGCCCGATCAAAGATCGAGCTTAATTTAGTTTGTGGTGATAGAGGGATGTCTCCGCAATCCGGATGAGTTGCGCCTTACAAGCATGAAAACCAGAATTCCGAATGCTCGGAATTTGTTGGGTTTTTTCTCGTCTCCAACTTGAAGCGAGCTTCAGTTTGATCCAAAAAAAAACCAAGTACTACGTACCTGGTTTTCTTTTGTGGTGATAGAGGGATTTGAACCCCCGACACATGGATTTTCAGTCCATTGCTCTACCAACTGAGCTATATCACCAACAATAATTGTGGCGCAAAGATAGCAAGGAATTTTAAAGTGCAATAGTTTTACCTTAATTTTTTAAAAATTTTGGTAGGATTAAAGAAATTGTTACCAATTTTGCAGGATGAATCTTATAGTAGATCAAGGAAATACGGCTACAAAACTGACCATTTTTGATGCAAAAAAAAATGTTTTGGATAGGTGTGTTTTTGCAAAAGATGAAGTTGAAAACGCCGAAAAGTGGATTGAATATCGCTCCAAGACCTTAAAAGCAGTCCTTGTAAGTTCAGTAACAAATCAACTATTGAAGATTTCAATGAAACAACGAATCGATTTTGATGCGTCAACGCCTCTTCCAATTGGAAATGCATATGGAACACCTGAAACCTTGGGAAGAGATCGATTAGCGAATGCGGTAGCAATATGGTCAAGAAACCCAGGCAAAGCCTCACTTGCAATTGATTTTGGGACATGTATCAAATATGATCTCGTTTCATCTGAAGGAATTTATTTGGGTGGTAATATCAGTCCTGGTTTGCACATGCGCTATCGAGCCTTACATGAATTCACGGATCAATTGCCCTTAATTGAACCAGAAGAGTTCGATTACGATTTTGGTATCTCAACTAAATCAAGCATTCAAAATGGAGTGCAACAGGCTATTTTTCACGAAATAAATGGATTTATTCAACGTTATACTGCTCAATTCAATGGATTAACAATTTTTATGACAGGTGGGGATTTAAATTTCTTTGATAAAGGATTTAAAAGTAGCATCTTTGCACTTCCTATTGTTTGGAAAGACTTAACCAGCTATGGGTTAAATGAAATTTTGAGTTATAATGTTGAAATATAAAAATATCGTCTTGCTTTTTGTTTCTAGTTTGCTGGGAATGACGGCCATTGCGCAAAAAGGAACCCAGTCTCCTTACAGTTCTCTTGGCTTAGGTGAGTTAAATAGTGAGGGCTATGCTTTGTTCGCTGCCATGGGTGGCGTCGCTTTAGCGAATTCAGATTCGTCGATTGTCAATTCATTTAATCCGGCATCTTATTCATTTTTAGCGAGAAATATGCCCGTGTTTCAGGTGGGTTTAAACGGTAAAGCTTCTCAGTTTAGCACGGAGTCAGGTTCGACCAATCAACGTCATTTTGGATTGAATCAATTTCAATTGGGATTGCCAGTTAAAAAAAATTGGGGAATTGGTATCGGAATCAAGCCGTATACGTTTACCGGTTATACCGTTACTAAATATGGCGTTTCCGAGGGAGATACGAGTACTGTTCAAATTGCGGAAGGTTCTGGAGGATTGCGAATTGCGAATTTTGGATTGGCATACAAGCCCCTGAATTATTCTAAATTTATTGATGACTATAAAATTCATGTCCCCTCAAAAGATACCACTTCAGAAAGCAAGCGAGATACACTCTATTTAAAAGGAACGCGTTTTCAGTACTTATCGTTTGGTGCGTCAGCAAATTATCTTTTTGGTACTTCTTCGCATTTGCGGTCGCAAGAATTTATTCCGTCTACTGCAACTACGTTTAATGCTCGGGTAGTAGAAGGTCTTCGTGTTTCAGGGGCATCCTTTGAAGTGGGTTTAAATTATCAAGTTGGATTTAGATCGAAAGAAATCGAGCGAACATTTGCACTCGGGGCAACCTATTCCCCGGCTCAAAATGTGAGAGCCTACCAAGATCTATATTCTTATTCCTATGTTGGAAGTTTTTATCGTGGTGAAAGCGTAATTGTGGTTGATACAGTTGAGTTTGTAAACAATGATCAGGGTTCTTTGTATAAACCTGAGTCTTATGGTGTCGGTTTACAATATGTATTGAGACCGTATAAATCGAGTTCTGTACTTCGTGTTGCAGCAGATTTAAAAATGGAAAGATGGTCTACTTTTTATACCGAGTTCTCGGGTATTCAAAATAATGCTGGATTAAAGGATCGCTTGTCTGCTGGAGTGGGTCTCGAATTTACGCCTAAATCTGGTGTTTATGCTTTCGATAATAATGTGACATTTCTCCAACGTTTACATTACCGAATCGGATTTAATTATACACAGACTGAATTATTGATTCAAAATAACCTTGATCAAGACATTGCAATTGATAATTATGGCATGAGTTTTGGATTAGGTATCCCGATCCTCGTTGGTAACTCAAATACAAATATTAATTTTGGGGCCAGTTTAGGAAACCTTGGAACAACAGCGAATGGAATAATTCAAGAAAGATATGTAGGCATGTACGTCGGTCTTTCAATTACTCCACTCGGAGGAAACGCTTGGTTTGTTAAAAGGAAATACAATTAATAATTATTTATTTGAACTGAAGAAAAATAAACAATCACACTTCAGTTATTTAATGCAAAAAAAAAGAAACATGAAACTCAAGGGAATTATAGCAACATTAGTCTTAATGCTTTCTGTCGGTGGGAATCTTATTGCCCAAGACTCAACAGCAGTGGTAGATGATTGTGCGAAATTTAAAAGTCTTTATTATGAGTATTCTAAGCACAAAGAATACGGAGATGCCGCCAATTTTTGGAGAAAAGCAATCATTGCATGTGGTGAAACGGGGTTAGATGCCAAGTTCTATTACAATGGACGTATTATCTATACAAAATTATTAACAGATAGCACGGATCCTGCTCGTGCTAAAGAAATCAATGATACCATCAATATGTGTTTTGAACGTCGTATGAAATACATTGATGAACCTTCTTGGACAGTGGATTATGGGATTAAATTGGTCAATGATGATTCTAAAGATATTGAAAAAATCGATAGCTTATTTAATAATAGTGTTCACCGCTTAAAAGGAGATTTATCTTCATATGCTACAAAACAATACTTCAAGCATTTGATCGTAAATAAATTTAATGGTGCAAAACCAGAGGATAAAGAAACAGAGCGAGTAAGAATTATCGAAGAATATATTGTGCTTTCTGAATATGTTACGATTGCAACTAAAAAAGCAAAAGAAGCAGGTGATGACAATGAAGTAAAACGTCAAGAGTCAGCGCAAGCATTTTTAGATAAATATTTCTTGTTAATTGCTAATGACTGTGCTGTTTTAACACCGGTTTTGGATGATAAATTAAAATCATTGCCACAAGAAAAAGAGTTAAAGCTGAAAAAAGTGAAAGATTATTTAACACTGATGGATCTTCAAAAATGTCAATCTACGGACACCTATGGTAAATTTGTGGACACCTTGATTACACTTGAACCAACTGCTGATGCTTATTATTTTGGATACAACTATGCAATGGGAACAGGAAATGAATCTAAAGCGTTAAAGTATATTGAAAAGGCTGTTGAAATGGAAAAAGATGGCGAAAATAAGGATAAATATTTAGCTGCAAATGCCAATCTTTTATACAAAATGAATTCGTATAAATCTGCTTACAATACAGCACAAAAAGTAGGTGCTGGTGAATATAAAGGTGATGCGTTATACATTCAAGCTCTTGCAATAGCAGCAACGGCAAACAGTTGTGGTGATTCAACTTTTGAGCGTAAAGCAAACTTCTGGTTGGCGAATGATTATATCAATCGTGCAATTGCAAACGGTAAAACGGGTGTAAGTAGCAGTAAGTTTTTAGACAATGCACCGGATAGAAATGATGTCTTTACCATTGGTTTGCAAATGGGTGCATCTTATACTTTAAAATGTTGGGGAGAAACGACGACAGTTCGTTAAGTTGAAAGTCCTGAATAACATATTAAAAAAACGATTAAAAAGCATTCCTGTCATTTTCATGGCGGGAATGCTTTTTTCATGTGAAAATGATTTGGAAACCATTACTACCGTCACCGCGACGGATGAAACTCCAAACGAAATTGTGAATGACATGCATACGCTCTATTCAGATTCGGGTGTGGTGATGTATGAAATTATTGCTGCACGCATGGAGAAGTTTGACGAACCCAAGAATAAAACAATCTTCAAAAATGGGATTGTTGTTAATTTTTTTAGAGAGAAAGATTCGATTATTTCAACTTTAACTGCCGATTATGCAGAAATAAGGGAAAGAGAAAATATCATTATCGCTCGGAATAATGTTATCTTTACGAACGTAGAAAAGAAGCAGACCCTTGAAACGGAGGAGCTGTTTTGGGATCAAAATGCGAAGCGGGTGCGCACAGATAAGCATTTTCATGTCATAGGAGGAGATGGAACAGAAGTTTGGGGATATGGCCTAGATACAGATGAGAATTTCACCGATTACAACGCACACAAGGTGAGTGTCAGTGGCAATGTAGGTGAGGAAAATAAAGACAGTATAAGATGAGCAGTTTAGCAAAAGTAAATTCAATATTGGAAAAATTCTGGTGGGCCATGACGGGTGTTACCTTAATCATGGTCATCATTTTTTGTGTAACCGACGGATTAGATAGTTGGATGTATTATTTCGTGGTACCTCTTTTAACTGCATTAATGGCATTAATGCGCAGATTTTTACGCAAGCGTTTAGAGAAAAGTGAGGCAGAACGCGATCAGCGTCAAGGTAAATAATTCTTAATCCTTCTTTAATAATATGATTGTCTTCGCATGAACGAAGGAGTTATTGCGCGTTCTTCGGTTTAACCGAGAATAATTTTCCCGATTTTCCTACTTCTCCAAAGAGGAAAAATTCTGTAGGGTCTATCTGATAACATTGTACTGCGCGTAGCATAAAATTATTGTCTGCTGGCACTAGCGCTCCACGACTTTTAACCCCGTCTTCTTGAATGTGTACATAAGATATCTGGAATTTACGATTTTGCGATAAACTTTCATAATCGAAATAGTCGGTCGGGCCGAGGTCATTATTCCGTTCTGTATCGTTGAAAAAGATGTAAATATCGTTTTTATACCGCATAGAGGCGAATGATGAATAATAACCATAATCATTAATCGTGTGTTGGAATTTCGGAATGCGATCACTCCATAAATGATTTCCATTCGGATCAAAATAGGCGACAATAATGGAATTGTAATTATAGTTTTCAGTGGTGGTGGTAATGTTTGTGCGTGGATCGTAATTACGTTCGGTATAATGATAATAATGTTCGCCCAGGAGAAAATAAGAACCATCTTCTAAAACTATGCAATTGCGAAGCTCAATATCATCCAATTCTTTCGTTTTGTCAAGTTGTTTGGTGTCGACAAATTTTTCGTAAAAGGCACGTTTGTATTTATAATAACTTGAAGTAAGTACTGTCATTGAGGGGCTAATTTTAAGTGAGAACACACCATTAATTGTTTGCTTACGCGTTTCGTTAATGAATCCACTAATGATGAGTTCGTGATCTGAATTAAGCGCTAATTCTATTCCATTAATCCACCTGTTTTTTAATCTTAAATCAAATTCCTTCAAGAAGTTTTTCTGATGATCATAGGCCCACAAGGTATATTTGGATTTAATTAATTCACTTGTATTTTCTCGTACACTCCCACCGGATGGATCAAAACCATAATCACACAAAATATAAAGCGGTGCATGTTGCGAATAGATAATGGACTCAATGGATAGGGTTTGTAATGACACAGGTGACTTAATTACAGTCTTCCAAGCTGTTCCTCCAAGGTTATTTACGGCGGTTAGCGCGATAGATTGTTCAAAAATATTATCAAATTTGCTGTGCTTTGCTATTATAAAACCTTCTTTTTCGATAGATTCTTCAATAATGTACGTTTCGTCTACACTGACGGTGTCAATTACTCTGCCACTAATCTTTTCACCATACTCATTGAATAATTCAAGATAAACCAAGTTATATTTATCCTTTATTCCATTCACATCAGAGAAGAGAAAGATCAAATTATTTTGGTAAAATATTTCGTTCGGTTCATTGTAAAGGTCTTCATAAATAACTGAATAAATATCTCTGCTGTCGATCAATTCGAGAGACCCTAAGTGGAAACGATTGAGATTAATTTCTTGCTTTTTACGGTTAATCGCTAAATAATCTATCGTGAAGATCGTTGTTTCACTTTTGCCGATAAATCCAGAGAAATTACTTTTGCGATCATTGGTAAAAGTTGGACCTATCGTTGCAGCCTCTAATCCACTCCCTATTCCTTGTGCGAAAAGGGGCAAAGCGAAAATTAATCCGAATATGACCGCTATTACTTTCATTTTAATGTTCTTTCCTTTAACTCAATTGAACCGTTTTTATTGGCCAATTGTCCACAAGCCGCATCAATATCTTTACCTCTACTTCGGCGCACATTAACAACCAAATTAAGTGCCTCAAGATAGGCCGCAAAAGCATCTACTTTACTTTTGTCTGCTTGCTGAAATTCCCCGTCGTCAATTGGGTTGTATTCGATAATATTAATTTTAACCGGAACGTTTTTACAGAAATCTGCTAATTCACGCGCATCCATTAATGTATCATTGAAATCTTTAAAGATAATGTATTCAAAGGTGACACGTGATTTTGTTTTCTCGTAAAAATAACGCAATGACTCGGCCAATGCTTCTATATTATTGCTGTCGTTTATTTCCATGATGCGACTGCGTTTGTCGTCATTGGCAGCATGTAAGGATAGCGCTAAATTGAACTTTACTTCGTCGTCTCCTAATTTCTTAATCATTTTTGCAATACCGGCAGTTGACACCGTAATGCGTTTAGGCGAAATTCCCAAACCTTCTTCTGAAGTAATCATTTCGATTCCTTCCATCATATTTCGATAATTGAGTAAAGGTTCGCCCATACCCATAAATACAATATTACTCAAGGGTTTTTCAAAATTGGCATGCGATAATTGGGTCAAAAGTAAAACTTGATCGTAAATCTCACCTCCTGTAAGGTTGCGCATTAATTTTAAACGACCGGTAGCGCAAAATTTACACGCTAAACTGCAGCCTACTTGAGAAGATATACAGGCCGTTATTCGAGAAGAGGTTGGAATTAATACGCCTTCTGTAATGTGATTATCAAAACTTTTAAAAGCGCATTTGACGGTTAGATCACTGCTGTGCTGCTCATCTGAAATAGAGATGGCATCTATGAAATAATGTTCGCCAAGGTAATCTGTTACTTTCGTTGAGATATTGCGCATGTCCAAAAAGTTGCGAGCACCCTTCTTCCACAACCATTCATGTACTTGTTTTGCTCTAAATCGCTTTTCTCCAATGGATGCCAATACCGCAACTAGTTCATCCAGTTTTAATTCGCGAATATTTTTTTTATTCTCTTGCATAATTCCCTTTCGATTGCAAAGTTAGTGAAAGTCAACGAACAATTTCTTTTTTCTCCCGATCCCTTTCTTCCAATTTCACCCGCAATAATGCACGAATTAATGTAATTTAGGATCATGAAGCAAAAAATTAGAACCCTGCGCGTCGCGATTTACATTCTCTTTGAGGGTGTCATTGCCTTTCTAGTGTTTTATAGTGTATTGTTTTTCTTTGGTGGTACAATACCCGTTGGAGAACTCCCAGCAGCTGGTGATATTACTTTTTTTGTGCAATCAAATGGGGTTCATACGGATGTTTGCCTACCTGTGCAATCCGAGCTTATTGATTGGTCTTCGGTTGTGCCGCTTAAAGATTTTCCAACGGTTAAAAATCCGCGCTATATTTCAATGGGTTGGGGAGATAAAGGTTTCTTCTTGGATACCCCAGAATGGAGTGATCTAACCTTGAATACGGCGCTCAATGCCGCTTTTTTTAAGTCAGGAACGGCTATGCATGTTTCCTATATGGTTAAGGAACCTCTTGTGTCAAATCGCGTTGCAAAAGTTCAAGTCACCACCAAAAACTATGAGCGCCTAATCGCTTATATTCTCGATTCTTTTAATCGTAATCACAATGGTGTTCAATTAATCGCGAATAAAGGGTATTGGGAATATGACAATTTTTACGAAGCCAAGGGAAATTATCACCTTTTTAATACGTGCAATGCCTGGACAAACGGTGCTTTAAAGGTAAGTGGAATTAAAACTGGTCTTTTTTCGCTTTCGGCAGATGGAATAATGCGTCATCTGAAAAGTGTTAACTAGTTGTATTTCAATATTTAAAAATTTTATTTTCTTTTTTTTGATTTTTTTTTGTGGAATGTTTGAAAAGGATACATCCATTAAGAAAGAACGATAAAAACAAGAATTATGAAATTAAAGATGAGCTTAATGATTGCCATGATCGGTTTGATAAACGGATTAAGTGCACAAGTAACAACCGGAACAATTAGCGGATATGTTTACGAATCGGATTCAGCAACGATTATTCCCTATGCAAAATTATGGGTAGAAACGGAATCAGGTAAACGGTATACTAAAGCAGAGGTTGATGGAAAGTATAGTATTGACGCCTTAAAGCCTGGAACGTATAATTTATATGGAACGGCAACTTATTTTGACACGATTGCGATCGGACAAATTGGTGTATATCCAGATGGAATTACAACAGTTGATGTCGCGATTCCGGTTGACAATCACATTTTGGGAGATGTTGAAGTACTCGCTTTTAAAAACCCACTCATCAGAAAGGATACGCCACGTTTATTAATTGATGTTCAGGATATCGAAAATTCTCCTTACGTGCGTGATCCAAAGGGTTTATTGGTTGGAACAAGCTCTGAAGTCAATCAAGTGGAAGGAACAAATGATATCATAATTCGTGGATCACGACCGGGAGATGCGATTTTTTATATCGACGGTGTAAAAGCAAATGATATGTCTTCTGTTCCGGGCGTTGCCATTCAAGGATTGGAAGCGTATACTGGCGGCATACCTGCTAAATACGGAGATACAACAGGTGGTGTGGTTGTGCTTGAAACCAAAAGTTATTTTGATTTGTATAATGCGTGGAGAGCACAGCAATAAGCATCATTCAAAATAACCTAATTATTGATGCCTTTCTACAGTCAAATGTGGGAAGGCATTTTTTAATTTTTACTCCTTTGTTCCTCAGTTCATTGGGAATTGGAGCGCTTTTTTAAGGTCGAAAACGGAAACAAATCAAACATTCATTCGTATTGTTCGATTACATTTCTTAAATTTGAGTAAGATTAATGGAACTATCAATTTACATAGAACAACTTTTGCATGAACACGATTGTGTAATTGTACCTCATTTTGGAGGTTTTATTGCAAATTATCAATCGGCTGCAATCAATTGGTCGTCGCAAAAAATTGTGCCGCCTACAAAGTCCGTTCTGTTTAATCCAAATCTCATTCATAATGATGGTTTGCTTGGTCATGCGGTTTCTGCAGCTCAATGTATAGCTTATCCAGCTGCGCTCACCTTCATTCAAGACCAGGTTAAGCGCTGGCAGTCGGATTTGGATAAAGGAAAACGCATTGAGATTGGTGAAATTGGTTTTCTTTTTAAAGCCAACAATCAAATTGTTTTTGAGCAAAGCCGTGAATTGAATATTCTGTTAAGTGCATACGGATTAGCGGAGATTAGTTTTATCAATTTTGCTGCTGCTGCAGTTGTTGAAAAAACGGTTGAGGTCAGTAAGCCAATTGCATCAACGAAAGAAAGTGAACCACTCATTATCGCTTTGAATACTGCGTCAAGTATTGAGGAAGTTCAACAGGAAGAAGTGGAGCAGGAGATTATTCCTATAAATTCTAAGAAAAATCGACGCATCCTTCGTTATGCGGGAATTGCTGCGGCTATTCCACTCATGTTCTATACCTATTGGATTCCCGTGGAAACTGATTTTATAGATACGGGTAAAATTCAATTCGCTGATTTTAATCCAATTCGAAAAGCACCTGAGCGCACGTATCAATTGCGTCATGATAATGCTGAATTTCCAACAGTTGAAACGGTCAAATCGTGGGATGAATTGACGCAGAATTTGAGCGATAACGTCGACATCTACAATTATCAATTCGACGAACAGTTGTATATTCCAATTCGATTAGACAAAACCGGAACTGTAATCAATGGTGAAATTGAGGAACAAGATAAGAATACAAGTGATAGTAATCAGAGTGGTAGCTTAAATTATCACGTGATTGGAGGTTGTTTTTCGGTTAAAGAAAATGCTGATAATTTAGTAGCTGATATGCGTTTAAAGGGATATCAAGCGTCTATATTCGATCTTAAAGGTGGTCTCTACCGGGTTTCTGTAGGTGATTACGGATCTTCTCAATTAGCCGAAGAGAAATTAGGTGAATTCAAGTCGAAAGGTTTTTCAGGCTGGATTTTGAACAAATAATACATTCATTTTTCCTTCTATCTTTTTAATTGCGCATTTATCCGTTTATTCTCGCTTCAGTAAATTTCTTCTTCCTATTTTCAGCACTTTTAGTACATTTAGATAACTTTCTGAAGTTGCCACAAACAATTTTGGTCCTTAAACATAACATGAAATGAAATTAAAAAGATTTATCGCTGTTGGATTTGTATGGATGGCGGCTTTCGCATCTACTGCTCAAGAACCAATTACAAATAAAGAGGGAAGTGCGTATCAATTTGAAAAAATTGCGCATTTAGATGCAACACCAGTGCTTTCGCAAGGATGGACAGGAACGTGCTGGAGTTTTTCGGCCCTTTCATTTTTTGAATCTGAACTTGACCGCAGGGGAAAGAAAGGAACTGACCTTTCTGAAATGTGGATTGTATACCACGCTTATTTAGGAAAAGCCGAAAAGTATATTCGAACAGACGGGAATACAAATTTTGCAGAAGGGGGTGCTTTTCACGATATTCCTTGGGTCATTAAACGATACGGAATTGTGCCTTCAACTGCCTTTGAAGGATTAAATTATGGAAGCGATCGTCATGATCATTCTGAATTGTCTGCTGTTCTCAATGGAACTGTAAAAGGTGTATTGGAAGCGCGTAATAATTTATCAAAAGGAAAAGGCTTAACAACTTCTTGGATGGGCGCTATTCGTGGTATATTGGACGCTTATTTAGGTGCTGTTCCTGCAAAAGTTGAAGAGTTCAAGTTCAAGGTAGATGGAAAAGAATACAATCCAATTTCTTACCGAGATGAATTGGGATTAAACATGGATGATTATGTTTCTTTAACGTCCTTCTCTAATCACCCCTTTAATCAAAAATGTCAGTTAGCGATTGCTGACAATTGGGCGTGGGGTGATTCGTATAATGTTCCGCTTAACGACCTGTGGAGTGCAGCTGAATATGCCTTAAAACAAGGGTATACATTTGCTTGGGGAGCGGATGTTTCTGAAAGTTATTTTGATTTTAGATCAAGTTTAGCGGTTGTGCCGAAGGATAAATCAACGATTCGTGTAAGTGGACGAGATAATAATAACTTCTCGGATGCAGGTGCTGAAAAGGAGGCCAATTGTTTTATGGAGCCTGTTGAAGAGGAAGTAATTACACAGGAAACACGTCAATTAGCTTATGATAATAAACAAACAACAGATGATCATGGTATGCATGCGGTTGGTTTGTATAAAGATCAAAAAGGAACTAAATATATTTTGATTAAAAATTCATGGGGCACAGCCAACGATTGCGACGGCTACATGTATATATCAGAAGCGTTTTTCAAATATAAAACGATCAATATCTATCTTCACAAGGATGGTATTTCCAAAGAAATGAAGAAAAAATTGGGAATGTAAACGGAATTGAATCTGAATAGTATGAAAGTCACATCTTTAAAGGTGTGACTTTCTTTTTTGGATGCTATTGTTAATTTTCATACATTACATCTCTTTCAAAAAGCATTCTATGAAAAAAATTGACCTGCGTAAAGCATTAGCGGTTGGATTTACTCTCCTAGCTATTCAAGTTATTGGCCAAGATTTAAAAAAACCCAGCCATAATGAAGTAATCATTTCAAATAGACCAGCTACACGCACCTTGCACAGTAGTTCGCCATTGCTAGAATATGATCATGATCACGAACAATGTCTAACAGAACACATCACCAATGCGTGGATTGAAGGGGCGGGGATACAAGCTGAATATGCGTCTCAAGTTGCCTATCAAAATAATTTGGTGCGTCTAAGTGAAGGAGGCGATCGATCAACCTATACGATTCCGGTTATTTTCCACGTCATCTATAATACACCTGCTGAAAACATCTCTGAAGCCGCTATTTTAGATCTTTTGGCAGCGGTGAACGAGGATTTTAGTGCAACAAATCCGGATGCCGGAGAGGCGAGGGGTGCTTTTGGCTTTATTCCGGACAATGCTGATATTGAATTTTGTTTAGCCGCTCAAGATGAAGCGGGCACACCTTTGGTGGAGTATGGTATTCACCGTGTTCCAACTTCTGAAGTTTGGTTTAATCCAGGAACGGAGACAAATAAAATGAAAGGTTCAACGGGCGGTGATACTGGAACGGAAGGATGGGATAGACACCGCTACTTAAATGTTTGGATTTGTGATATCACCAATGGCGCTGGTTCTGGTGTTGCCGGTTATGCTTATAAACCCACTATTGTTGCACTTCCGCCGGCAGATATAGATGGAATCGTAATCGATTATAATTTGGGTACGAATCCGGATGCACATATTTTATCTCATGAAATAGGCCATTTTCTAGGCTTAGATCATACATGGGGCTCAGGTGGCGGAAGTTGCGGAACAGATGATGGTTTGGGAGATACGCCAAATACGGCAGGTCCATCCTTCGATTATGCAGGTTCTTGCTCTGGCTCGCAAACAACTTGTCCGGGAACGCAAACGCAATATGAAAATTTTATGGATTATTCAAATTGCACAGTCATGTTTACCGCTGATCAGGTTGATTTAATGCACCTTGTTCTAGAAGGTTCGCGTGCGCTACTCACAACTTCTGACGCCTGTGAATCACCTTTTCCTATGCCTCCGGTTGCTGATTTTGAAGCGGATATAACAACTGTCATTGCAACGGGGTCTATTAATTTTTCTGATTTAAGTACCAATTATCCTACTTCTTGGCTGTGGTCCGTTAGTCCTGCACCAGGTGTTACTTTTATTGGTGGAACGACGGCTGCGAGCGAAAATCCTGTCATCCAGTTTGACATTTCGGGATTGTACTCAATTACTTTAACAGCTACAAATGGAGAAGGTAGTGATAGCGAGACAAAAACGAATTATATCAATGTACTTGCCGGTGGAGATGGAACGACCGCTTGTGATACTTTGCGCAATTATACGGCAACCGAATATGCCAATGCTGCTATTTATACGGTTGGAATTGAAGCGGGTTATTACCCTGCACAGTTAACACTTTTTGGCGGTGATCTGGTCAATGCGTATGCCGAATCCTTTAATGCCCCTTCACCGACATTTGTTAAAGGTGTTCGTGTACCCATCTATCAAGTGGACGATATCGCTGGAGCGAGTAATGTTACATTTCGCGTGTGGAATGATGTTTCGGGAGAGCCGGGAACGATTCTTGGGTCGAAAGTAGTGCCAATTAACGACCTGAATGAAGGATTTTTTAATGTGGTGAATTTTGATAGTGGAATTCCCGTTTCGGGCAATTATTGGGTAGGGGTCCAATTCGATTATTCTTCTGGATTTGATACCGTTCTGTTTGCTTCTACAAATTTTGCCGATCGTCCTGCCGGTCCAAGTACTACCAGTTGCAATGTTGCTGGTTTGGGTTGGATACTTACATCAGACGTTTTTGTTGGAGAGCCTAATTGTTCACTTATTCTGGATGTGCTGACCTCAAATGGACCCTCACCAGTTGCAGTCGTTTCTTTTCCTATGACTGAAACGTGCGAGGATATGGAGGTTACTATGAATGGATTTGGATCTCTAAATACAACCGATTATTACTGGGATATCACGGATGGTGTAGATGATTATTTTTATGATGAAGCCAACCTGACCACTACCTTTGATATTGGAACGTGGACAATTAGTTTAATTGCTTCTGGATCGTGTGAATCAGATGTTTCTGGTGAATATACCTTGGTTGTCTTTCCTGAATTGATCGTTACGCCCGCTATTACGGATGAAATATGTAATGATGAAGAAGGTGTTATTAACTTTGCCGTAACTGGCGGTGACGGCGGTCCTTATGACTATTCCATCAATGGTGGTGCAACATTTTTCCCATCTCCACTATTTTATGGTCTGTCTTCAGGAACGTATAACTACAGTATAACGGATGACTCGAATTGCGAAGAAACGGGCACAGCAATCGTTTCCAATATTAATCTTTTTGCGCCAACAATTACGCCTGATCAAATTATTGCACCAGGCGCATCTGTTAACCTGAGTGTAACTGGCGGTGTCACTTGGGAGTGGTATGAAGGGGTTACGTTGCTCGGGACGACATCAACTATAACTGTCTCACCAGCTGTTACAACAACCTATATTTGTGCTGCTACCAACGCAGACGGATGCACGACAGAATTGGAAGTGACCGTATTTATTGATGATGGATCGGGTATCGAAGGGATTGACTTAGGGAAAAGTTTATCCGTCTATCCAAATCCCACAAGTGGTGCCTTTTTGGTGCAATTTAATTTTATCCAACCCCAATCGGTTTCATTGGAAATTCGAAATGTATTGGGTGAGATTGTTGTGTCAGAAATTGTTCAAGATATGGAGCAGGGGCAAGTTCAATTTGATTTATCGGCTATGGCACAGGGGATCTATTTTATAGTAATTAAAACTGAAAATCAGTCCGTATCGAAAAAGATAATAGTCAGATAGTTCCGCTTTAATTTAAACTCAAAAAAGGGTGGCAATTAATTTGTCACCCTTTTTTAATGATGAAAAGTGGCTTCCAATACACTTAAGCTCTGAACAGGTTTGAAATTATCGATCACTTCTTCATAATATTTTAAAAGATCATAAACCAATTCTCTTCGTGTATTCAAATCGATTGTGGGATCATTATCACCGTCAAAATCGCAACGTGAAAAAGCCAATAATAAATGTGTTTTAAATTCAGATAGAAAGGCATTATGATTGGGTTGGTATTTCGTATAGGCACATTCTCTCAAATCTAAATAGCGCGCTTCTGGCACTTCATTCGGATAAAAGCCTAGGTATTTGGTATAGCGATACAGAAATTTAATGGGGAAATTTGCGATAGATTCAGAAACATCCAGCACTTCCAAAATAGTGCAAAGAAAAGGGAAGAGCCCTTCATGCTTTTCATTATCCCTCAAGGTATGTTGTAAAATTTCATTGATAAAAAAAACAACACTTGATTTATAAGGGTCAAAAGGAATGGTTTTATAAATCAAAGCCGATTCTATCGTTGAAATTTTAGCCAAATCACTATCGTTTCGCTGATAATATTCAATTTCGAGTTGTGCCAAAGGAGCAACAATATTGCCTTTTTTATTTTTTCGTTTTGCACCCTGAAAAATGAAACTTTTTAAGCCGTCATTAGGCGTAAGAACTTGAAGAATAAGGCTCGTTTCGGAGTAATTGGTTTTTCGAATAACAATGGCCTTGGTTTTATGTGTTGCCATTAATTGATGAACAATATTTTAGCGACATCTTTTCCTTTGCCCGTTGTAATTCCGCTCCATACCAAATATACCCCCGACTGAACGCGGTTTCCTTGAAGGGTGTTGCCATCCCAAATAACCGTTCCACCGTTTGAAACGGTTTGATAAATCAGATTGCCAGAGATATCGGTTATTTTTATATCCGAATCATAACCTAAGCCCATGATGGTGATCGGACCTGCAAAATCTGGACGCACAGGATTTGGAAAGACCGTCACATTGCTGAATTCACGATCGGCTAAACTGGCATCTGCACGGAATGATACCAATCCTTTTTCAGTTGCAATAAACACTTCGCCCGATAGTTGATCCACTTTAATGTCTAAAATATTGTTTGATACAAGCGGACTGTTTTCTGAAGTAAACCGGTAAATTTCTGTTCGGCCATCTGGAGAAAAGCAAAATACGCCAGAAGAATTTGTGCCCACCCATTTTCTATTTCCACCGTCAATAGTAATGGCTGTAATGTATGTTTCTCCTAATAAACGTTCATTTTCTCCATCCACAGGTAAGATAATTGGGGCGGCATCAAATTCACCGTATCCACCGTCATAAAGATTCGCTCGCGAATAAAGGATTACAAGGCCCTCTTCTGTGCCGATCCAAATTTCCCCATCCGCATCTTGTGCTAAACCTTTGACAAAGGTGGAAGGTAAATTTCCATTTCCCTCCGCCGCTGAAAGGATACGCAACTGATCATCTGACGGATCATCAAATGTTCCATTATCATTAAAAGCAATCAATCCAACATTCGTGACAGCTACCCATTTATTCCCATCATTATCAATTAAAAGGCGGTATGGGAATTTCTCATTTGCTGCTGCACCCAATGAGAACGCATATTGTTCGCCGTCTTTTGTAAACACTTTCAGCGGTTGAATGCCTTTGTTGATGATCCATAAATTGCCGTCGTCGTCATATTTCATATCGGAAATGGCCATTGTCTCTCCTTGGGCTTCTAATATTGAATTCTCTGCATTATAAACAGCAGTAATTGCACCTCCTTCAGATACAACCTTTAAGCCACCTTGAGAGAAACTTGCAAAGGCAAACTCATTGGTATTGTTTTGATTCACGGCAACACTAATAAAATCCCAATCCTCCTCAAAAACTATGGAAGGATCTGTTTTGTGATTGTAATTCGTCCATTCTTCATTTTCAAACAGATAGACCCCATTTCTAAAATAATTGTTCTGTAAATTTTGAGTTAATCCTCCGCCGGCAATTAATGTTTTTCCATATTGAATGTCTATTCGATAGGTTCCATCAGTCGCAGGTGTATTTGAGAAAATTGATGTCGCATCAAAACTATTTATGCCTTTGACCATTCCATTACTCTCATCTGCGATCCAATATTTATCTGCGGCATACAAGGCATCTTTTGGGGCCGGTGTGCCAGAAACATAGTCGTAGATGATTTCAATTTGTGTAAAGGATGCGTCCCAAATAATTACTGACGAAGTTAAGCTGATGACAAGTCGATCATCTGCCGCTTTTATATTGTTGATGTTTGAAGGGCTTGGATAACGATTGAGGACATTGTTTTGAGAATAATAAAGAGTATCCGCATTGAAGGCAATATCGTCGTACAAGAAAAAGAGGTGATCATTGAACATTTCAATTTTTGTGAATTTTTTGTTTTTTACCGTAGGTGGTAAATCCTCTTTCTTTTCCCAATTTGTAAAATCGTTTAAAAAGTTACGCGATTTTGGAGCAAAGTAAATCCCATTTTGGGTTGCTGCAAAAATAGTGTCGCGATACACGGTCACGTCATAAACAACGGGTTCAGGATACGGATAATAGGTGTCCTTTATTTCTTTTTTTGAATTGTCGAAAAGAATCAAACCTATTCCCGTAGCAACATAGATATACTCCTCGTCAAAATGAAAATTATGAATGGTTTTATCGCCCGATACGTCTGCTACTTTAATCCAAGGAACATTGGTGATGCGATTTCCTTCAATGACATCCATATTGCCATTGACATAACCAACAACAGCAACTTCTTGACTTGCAGCAATCGAAGAAATATCCAAGTCACTCATTCCATTCGTAACAGTTAATTGATTGACTGTATTGTCCTCCAAATCGTAACGAACAATGCCGTTTGAACACGCCATATAAATATTGGTGCTTGTTGCCGCAATTCCTTTGGTATTAAAAGCTGAAAAGTGGATGCGCCATTGATTCATTCCTATTTGAGAGAATGCCTGTTGCTTTAATCCAAAAAAACCTATAAGCGTAATGAAGAGGTATCGTTTCATTTTAGTCTAATTAACAGGATGATTGGAATATAGCATGCAGTTGACGTGCTGCTTTTTCCGTCCTTGTTCAAATTTAATTACAAATAACAGTTTTTAGACTAAAATATTGTGTAAACAGTCCTTTGATCGTGATTGTTTAACCGAAAATAATACGAATAGCATCTTCAACTTTACTTACTTGATGAATTTTGATGCCGTAATCACTTTGTTTAATTCCCTTATTGTACTTCGAAATGATGATTTCTTCAAAGCCCATTTTTTCCGCCTCAGATATGCGTTGATCCATGCGATTTGCGGCACGTATTTCTCCTGATAAACTCAATTCAGCCGATAAGCAAATTTTAGGATTAATGGGCATGTTGACGTTGGAAGACATGATGGCACATACCACCCCCAAATCAAGCGCAGGGTCGTTTGCTTTTATTCCGCCAGCCAAATTTAAAAACACGTCTTTGGCGCCCAGTTTAAAACCGCATCTTTTTTCAAGAACAGCTAAAAGCATGTTCAGTCGACGCAAATCAAATCCTGTTGATGAGCGTTGAGGTGTGCCATAGGCTGCTGTGCTCACCAAGGCCTGAATCTCAATGAGCATTGGTCGCACACCCTCCACCATGGATGCAATGGCGATACCACTCAAGCGTTCGTCATTGTGTGTAATTAAAATTTCAGACGGATTTTCGACCTCTCTTAAACCCGTTCCATTCATTTCATAAATCCCCAATTCATTGGTAGAACCAAATCTATTTTTGATAGAACGTACTAGGCGATAAACGTGGTTTCGGTCTCCTTCAAAAATAAGCACGGCATCTACCATATGCTCCAACACTTTTGGTCCGGCCAAGGATCCTTCTTTGGTAATATGACCAATTAAAAAAACGGGTGTGCCGGATTCTTTGGCATAACGCAAAAATTCGGCCGTACATTCTTTTATTTGTGATACACTACCTGGTGAAGATTCTATCGTCGAAGTTTGCACGGTTTGAATCGAATCAATGATTAAAATATCTGGTTTTACGGCCTCAACTTGAATGAAGATATTCTCCATTGATGTTTCGGTTAAGACATAACAGTCCTTATTTTGTTTACCGATACGATCGGCGCGCATACTGATCTGCTGCTCACTTTCCTCACCGGAGATGTACAGGATTTTTTTATCAGGTTCGCGCACTGCAATTTGAAGCAAAAGTGTGGATTTCCCAATGCCCGGTTCGCCGCCAAACAATACCAATGAGCCCGGAACAATGCCACCGCCCAAAACACGATTGAGCTCATTGTCTACAAGCATCATGCGGCGCTCCTCATATTCTTCGATTTCATTAATGCGGTGTGGTTTTGCAGCACGCTGTGTATTTGAAGACGAAAAAGGTGTAGCACTCTTCGGCGTTTTTTGGATCACTTCCTCCACATAGGTATTCCACTCATTACACGAACCACATTTCCCCACCCATTTAGGCGATTCTGTTCCGCAATTTTGACAAAAAAAAGATGTTTTTGTTTTAGCCATTTCTATTTATTTGACTTAAAGTTATGCTCTCAGTCCGTAAACAATTTACGTTTTACCAAATTTAAGATTTATTGCCGACTTGTATTGGTGAAGCGGCCTAGAATTTGGGCTGATTCCCTCTATCCGCTTAAACACCTATTTTATACGACTGTGCTAGAACTGGGCGTTCATTTTCTGCTTGTTTTTTAATCAAATTAGCCGCTGCGAAGGACGTGTCCGACCACTGGCGGATATTGATCCGCCTTTTTCACTAATCCCGCGTGAGCAACATGCAGGGTTTAGTGCGCAGCACCGAGTGTTAGCGAGCCCGGAATACTGCGACCCAGACCGAGGACACGAGAGTATGGGGCACGCCCAAAGCATTTCCTAATTAGAGGATCGATTGATTGCAATGCATTTCCGTTTAGAGTTAACGATCAAAATCATTATTTTTGTGAGAGAAGTTAAAATTATGGCAAAAATTATTTCGTACAATGTGAATGGCATTCGCGCTGCAATGGGCAAAGGATGGTTAGATTGGGTAAAATCGGAAGACCCTGATATTGTTTGTGTGCAAGAAACGAAAGCGCATAAGGAGCAGTTGGATTTGGATGAATTTAAGGCGGCGGGTTATCATACCTATTGGTATTCGGCACAGAAGAAAGGATACAGCAGTGTGGCGATTTTTTCGAAGACGGAACCCGATCATGTGGAATATGGGTGCGGCATTGAAAAATATGATGCTGAAGGACGCATTTTGCGTGCTGATTTTGGTGATTTTTCGGTTTTGAGTTGTTATTTTCCGAGTGGGAGCAGTGGAGACGATCGGCAAGCGTTTAAGATGGAATTTTTGGCTGATTTTTTTGAATATGTGCAAGAATTGCGCAAAAGCAGACCTAAATTATTGATATCAGGTGATATTAATATTTGCCATGAACCGATTGACATTCACAACCCGGTTTCGAATAAGAATTCGTCTGGTTTTTTACCAGAGGAGCGCCAATGGATAACTGATTTTTTGGCCCTTGGTTTTGTGGATACGTTTCGTCATTTAAACAAAGAACCTCACCATTATTCGTGGTGGACCTACCGCGCTGGTGCACGAGGAAAAAACTTGGGTTGGCGCATTGATTATCATTTTATCACCGATAATTTGTTGGATAATTTTGAAGCGGCGGGCATTTTGCCGGCTGTTGTTCATTCGGACCATTGTCCGATTACGGTGCAGCTAAATGTTGATTTATAGGTTTAAACTGACATAAATCAGAACATTTTTGAGCATTATCCGTACTTAAATGAGTAAATTGCACCGATAAATCCACGGTACCAAAAAAAGAACCTTTTGATAGAAATTATTTTAAGCGGAATTGGATACGGACTGCTATTAAGTATAATGGTGGGTCCTGCTTTTTTTATTCTCATTGAAACGAGTATAACCAAAGGAATTAAGTCTGCACTTTATTTAGATTTGGGCGTTTTAATTAGCGATTTAATTTATGTTACGATTGCTTTTTTGTTTTTTCAAGAGGTGCATGAGTTGATGGAAAGTGATAAAAGACACTACTTAAAAGTATTAGGTGGCGGAGCTTTTGTTGTTTTCGGAATCGTCAATATTTTGAAGGCAAAAAAATCGGATGTACTGCCAACTGTAAAAGTGGTTGAAGCTGAAAGTCTTTCAGCAAGTAATCATTTAATGATGGTGTTAAAAGGGTTTATGATTAATGGTTTAAACCCTGGTGTTTTATTTTATTGGTTAACCATGATGACCTTGTTGCCAACCGCACCCGAATCTTTAAAAATGGGCCATACATATGTTCAATTAATTTTCATCTGTTTGATTCTAGTCACCTTTTTTAGTGTGGATGTGTTGAAAATTAGTGGGGCGAAAAAGTTAAAAGAGTTTTTGACACCGAGTTGGATTCGTGTCGTAAATTTTGTCTTAGGTTCTATCCTCATCCTCTTTGGATTACTTTTTTTGGTGCAGGGAGTTCACAATTTACTCAAATAAATAAAGTAACTAAATTTGCATTTTAACTTATAGAGTTGTTCGGTTTTATTATAATCCCTAACCGATTCAATATTGGAAATAATTTTAACAGAAAAATGAAAAATCACATCCTCCTTTTCACTTTATTCATAGTTGCTTCGGCTAGTTTTGGGCAAGGCACAAAACCTAAAATGGTGAAGAATTTTTGGGATTTCAATAATTCAGTGCTCCGCAGCCAAGGGTATTATTATGCGGATGCATTTAACGGTCAAACAACGTTAGAGCATGGTTTGTGGCGTTATTGGGATCGTCAAGGTCGATTAGAGGAAGAGCGCAATTATTTGAAGGGTGAATTGAATGGTGAAGTGGTGCTATTTTATCCGAATGGACGACCAAAGGAGAGGGGTTTTTTTAAGATGGGAAAACAGGACAGTGTTTGTACGCAATGGTACGAAAATGGTAATGTGAAAGAAATAGGTTATTATACCATGGACACACCAACAGGTGATTGGAAGTATTATTATAGCAACGGCTACCACATGATGGAGGAAACTATTTTAGATTCGGTTTCATACGTACAAAATTTTTGGAGAACAGATAGCACGCAAACCTTAACAGAGGGGAATGGTAGAACCTTTATTTATTATTCGAGTACGGGTCATTTACAAGAGTTTTACAGCTATAAAGATGGTTTAAAAGATGGAGATTTTGAAGAGTTTTCGGCTGCGGGTAATCTTTTTGTTCGGGGACAGTATGTGAACAATGAAAAGGATGGTAAATGGTACTATTGGTTTTATACCGGTCAAATTGATCGTGTAATGACCTATACAAATGGGCGATTAACCGGCGATTATGTTAAAAATTACGACAATGGAAAAACCAATATTACGGGCACGTTTCAGGATGGTCAGAAAGTAGGACATTGGACGTGGTTTACGAATGTGGGAACCAAGGATATGGAAGGCGATTTTATTGCCGATAAGCAAGATGGTTTTTGGAAGTATTGGTATCCTGGCGATTCGGTTCACATTGAAAGTCAAGGCTATTTTAAGGCAGGTTTAAGAGATGGGAAATGGGATTTTTTCTATAAAGATGGCAGTCGTTGGAAAGAGGGAACCTATGCCAATGATGTTGAAGAAGGTATGTGGCGTACCTGGTATGAAAATGGAAAACTCCTCAAAGAAGGGACGTTTGCTGCGGGAAAAGAAAATGGTAAATGGCAGCAATGGTATGACAATGGCGATTTAAAGAATGAAGCCACGTTTGACATGGGTAGTTTGCATGGCGAATGGTTATCCTATTATAAAAACGGCAAATTGCATTTAAAAGGAACTTATGATCATGATTTAAAGGATGGTTTATGGTTGCGCTACACGAAAAAAGGCAAATTATTGGAGGCCGGTTCGTATAAAATTGTCAATCATAAAAAAGGCGTTAAATACGGTCCATTTGCCAAACGGGTTTTACGAGAAAGTGTGAAAGATGGGCATTGGATTTGGTACAGTGAAAAAGATGGAGGAATGACCCATGAGGGTGATTATAAAGATGGGAAAGAAGAAGGGGAGTGGATCTATTATTTTGCAGGAGGATCTAAACCCAGTCGTATCATCAATTATAAAGACGGTAGATTAGACGGCAAAATGTTGCTCTTCAATTGGAGGCCTCATTATGTGACGCAAGAAATCAATTATAAGGATGGCGTGAAAGATGGCAAAATGTATGTTTTTGACAAGAAGGGGAAACCTGTTGTTGAAAAAACATTTAAAGAAGGTGTTGAACTTGGTCCAAACGGAACGCCAAGGGCCTTTACACCTTAGTGCAAGAGTTCCTCTGCATTCATTTTGATTTTCGCACACAAATCATCTGTTGGCAGGTCGTTATCATCTAATCCAAAAGGATCTTCGATTTCTTCTGCCAAAATTTCCATACTCACCAAAACATAGAAAATAAACATAGCTATGAGACTGGAGTAATAGCCAAAATCACCGACAAGTGCTAATGGAATGGTAGTGACGTATATAAAAATGAATTTTTTCAAGAAGATACTGTAGGAGTAGGGAATAGGGGTATTTCGAATGCGTTCGCAAGCACCTAAAATGTCGGCCAGTGCTTTTAAATTAACATCAATCACGATAAAATCCTGTTCTGAGATTTTGCCCTCCTTTTTGAGCGAATAGGTTTTTGCATACAACCATTTATCAATGATATTGGGAAGATGACTGGCGTTTTCTAAAATGGATTTTTCTTCATCTGTGAGGTCGAGTTCTTCAAATTTAACCCCTTCACGCAAGTGTTCTTTTACGGCGTATGCATAGTTACCAATCATGCGCGCAAAATAATCGCGGGTCGGTTTATCGTCAATCATCACCGAAATTTTGGTGGCTAAATTGCGGGTATTATTTACCATTTCTCCCCATTTTTTTCGACCTTCCCACCAACGGTCATATGCCGTGTTCGTTCTAAAGACCAACAAGAGAGAGAGTACAAAACCGATTAATGAGTAGACAGCGAGCAATTTCCCCCACCGGTCTACATTCATCTCCATGCGCAATTCGAAATACGTCAGTGCAAGCGTGAAAAGAAAGATGTAGATCATTTCTTTCCAAATGATGAGGAAGGTATCACTGCGTCGGAAGGTAAGAATTGAACTGAACCAATTTTTTGGATTGTACTTAATCATTTATGTTGATTTTCGCCAAAAATACAAATTCTTCATCTTAGTTCGTATAGTTCAATAATGTTTCCCGCATCAAAGCCTTTGTAAATTGTATTTGCGTTTTCGATCCAGGGCGGGATGCTTTGTGTGATGAAATGACAGCATTGGAGCTCCAGATTTTCGCGGCAGGCGCCTTTACGTCGATCAATTTGACGAATCACCAATAAATTAACCGCATCTTCTTGAATTAAATTCGTATTTAATTGGCACAAATCTTCTATGCGTGTGTTCATCATGTTTTTTTCTTGGTAAAATTTGATGGGTCTTCCCCAAGGGTTATAAGGGTTTCCGAAAGGGACTGAAATCAAATTAATTTTTTGGTCGCCGTAATGGGTGTGAATATACGAGGTGATTGTGATGTGACCCATACCTGCTGATTTTTGCGTCATTGCAGCTAGGCCAATTGTATTTACCACTAGAAATCCACTCACGACTAGGCCATAGATCCATTTTTTATAGGCGAAATTTTTGAGTGCTCCGTCAATATGATTCATTGCTAAAAAAAAGAGTGGCACAAGTAAGTAGAGGAGGGGAAATAAGAACCTAAATTCTTTGTGTAACACCAAACTATGAGCAAGAATAAAAGGGATGGCGCACCAAACAATGATATTTCTTCGTTCAAAGATGAATCCGATTAAGAGCCCAAAAGTGAGCAGATAATTTAAAAATGGACCTGTATATCGGGTGAATTTATTGATGAAAAAATCCCAGGGTTCATCTCCAAACGAAGGAGAATTTGTACTCAAAATAGTTTGATAAAAGTAATTCCACGGTGTAAACACCAATTCAACATAAAACCAGCTGTCTATAATAACGCCAAATCCGATAAGGAGCAGAATGCCACTGCAGAATGCAAATAGATTTTTGAATTCAATTTTTTTAATAAAAAGTAGCCAAAGAAAATAACCTAAGATTGCAAAACCGAGTTGAAAACGGAATAAAAAACCGAGACCAAGAATTGTACCTATGAGAAGAGATTTTTTAACATTCCAGGAAGAATTGATGCTCAAACCTATGGCGACCAAAAGGCATAAAGCGGCCAAATTTTCAGAAGAATAACGCACCGCTAAATAAGGAACAAACCAAATAAAATACGACGCCAAGGCGAATGGGAAATGAAATTTTTCGTTCAAAATTAAGGGTCGCATTTTACCAATAAAAAAGTGAATACAGAAAACAGATAAGAGTCCAGTTAATGCACGCGTTATAAAGATGATGAGATAGGCGTCAACGGTGCCAAAAAAGTGCGCTGTTTTTGTAATAAGAATAAAAATTAATGGTTGAATGATTCCGCGCATCCGCTCGTCAAATTCCCATGTAAGTTCACCCCCCATATGTGTACCCAATTTGTATCCGGCAAATTCAATGATTTGAAATTGCTCATCTGCATGATAATAACCTTTACTCAGGAAGGCCATAACCACATAAAAGAGAGCTGCGATCAAGGCAAGTACTAAAAATTTATGGTTTGCGATTGATTTCAAGATGTGATTACTTCGATAGTAGCTGAACTAATTCTGCCGATTCGATATTTTCAATTGGATCAACAATGAAGTTGGTATGAAGTAGATTTTTTAAACTATCATTCGATACTAAAACACGATCTCCAGCCTTTAAATCCTCCAGATTATAAATTAAATCGAACTGTTGATCTATGGTTTTAAATTTATATTGATAAAACAACAAGCCTCCATCCCAACAATGATAGAATACTTTGACGCCATTCATGTCGCGCTGATTGCGAAATGCAGTATAGAGGTAATTTTCTTTTACTTCAATTTGACTATCCCCAAGCGCAATCGTGTTTCCTTGCGATTCGTAAAAGGCTATATAATAAGGATAGACGAAGATGAGTGCAATAAATGCATATTGCTGCCAAGCAACACCTAACTTCTCAAGGATGAGCAGCTGAATAGGATAAGCAGCTAATAAGGCTAATAATGGGAAAAGGGGCATGTCATACCACTCTAGTTTCGTTACAGAAACAGTAATAACGAGTAGGTATGAGATGATACAGGCAAATAAAACGAGATGAATGATGCGTTGTTTTTCGTTTGTTGAGATAAAAAGCAGGGCTGCACCAATAACTGCAAAGATCATCCACATTCCAAATCGATAGGAAAAGAGGTTGTCAAAATAATAAGAAATAGATGCTGTATGATATTCTACAACTTCAAAAATACGTCCTGCATCTTTTGATAAGATCAGATCGATATAACCGGGTGTTTGTATTTCGCGCATCACAATTAATAAAATTGCTGATCCCAAGAAGAAGACGAGTCCAATTAAAAAGTACCAATTGAAAATGAATTGCCGCAATTTTTTCATATAAATTAGCGCCACTAAAAATGCAGGAACAAATAAAAATACGGCATATAATTTAGTGGCAAAGCCAAGGGAAATAAAAATAAAAACCAATAGAATTTGGTGTTTATGCTGGGTGATTAAAAAGTCAATAAATGCCAATACGCTGAGTAGCATAAATAACGTGAGTAATGCATCTGCATCACCCGTTCGCGCGGTATGATAGGCTACAAATCCATCAGCAGTGAGTAAAATTAGGGCACTAATCCATGCCCAATGAAGGGATAAATGACGCTTGGAAAAACGGAAAATGGCTAAAATACTCAGCGCTGCTGCCATTGCAGAAGGAAAACGAATGGCGTATTCATTATAACCAAAAAGTTTGATGGAAATCAGTTGAAACCAACTTGTTAAAGGTGGTTTCGTGTTGTATAAGTCTGGTGCCCCGTCATAGTAAAGCGAGAAATAATGGCCATTTTCCATCATTTCAAATGTGTTTACAGCAAACATAGATTCATCCCACCAGCGGATATGAAAACTACCTAATTTTAAAAAAACCACGAAGAAAATCAAACCAATAAGTACCGCATAATGCAGCCATTTGAATTCATTTAAAGGTTTAGTGTTACCGTCCATTTTTATGGTTAAAGGCAGAAATTTACGAATTTTATTTGTGTTATTACGGAAGTCCTTGAGATGAGCCTATTTCGAAAAAAACGTTCAATATCCACAAAATGTTAATTTGCACGTATATTTGCCCTGTGAAAAAATTGATTGAGAAGATAAAACGGTTAAAGCGTATTGTCCGTGCTGTGTATGTGCGAAAACTCATTCATCTTTCACGTCGAATCACCCTTCCAGGTTTTGATGGGGTTTCGCTTTGGGAGATCTTGTTTTTTTTAGGCTGGACCATTAGACGCGGTCTTTTAGCAACACGCGCATCTTCCTTGGCTTTTCATTTCTTTTTAGCCATGATTCCTTTCGGATTGGTCATGGTAATCGTAACGGCATATGTCCCATATTTCGATTTAGAGAATGATATTCTGCCCGTTTTTAGCGTTTTTATCCCTGAAACCATCTTTAATCAGTTTGTGGGAAATTTGGATGAGTTTCATCACTCAACTGTAAATTCACTCATTTCATACGGGTTTTTATTGGCACTCTACTTTAGTTCAAATGGTTTTACGGTCTTGATTAAATCCTTTAATGCCTCGCGTGTTCGATTTGAAAAACGAAATTGGTGGTCGACTAAAATTACATCAGTCGTCTTTGTTTTCCTCATCATTTCAGCTGTTTTGGCATTGGTGATTATCGTTCTTTTCGAACGTAAATTATTGAATTATTGGGCCGAACACAGTGTTTTTATTGCTGAAAATCTTAATGGAATTTTCTCGATTTCCACCTTTATTTTTGTGGGTGTAATGCTCTATTTCGCCGTGGCGACGATCTACTATTTCGGTCCATCTAACCGCAAAGAATTTCGTTTTTTTTCGGCAGGCAGCACAACCGCAACTATATTGATTGTTTTGATTTCTGAACTCTACTCGTTTTACATTCAAAAATTTGCGAAATATGATGAATTGTATGGATCTTTGGGCACCATCATGATGCTCCTGCTTTGGATTTACCTTATTTCCTTTGTTTTGCTTCTCGGATTCGAATTAAATGCAAGTATTCACGGAGCGCTTAAAAAGAAACAATTGGATCGTCTAGCCCAAATTCAAGAGCGATACGAAGAAGAATTTTAAATTGATGTCGATAAGTTTTTTTCTATCGCACCTTTTCGCTAATTTTATACTTGAATTGAACGTTTGCACGAGTTAAACGTTTTCTAAACAACTATTAATTTTTATAAAACGAAATATATGATCAAGAGATTTGCAATTTTTACCCTTAGTGCTGTTTTTTTAGTTTCTTGTGGAGGTGAAGAAGCAACGACAGACGAAACGACTGTAACCGAAGAACCGGTAGTTGATAACTGCACATATACGTACAATCCAGATGAAACAGTTTTGACGTGGACAGCCTTTAAATTAACGGAGAAGGTTGCCGTAAGCGGAACATTCGATCAAATTAATGTCGAGGCGAATGATGGTGCTTCTGATATGTATGCAACGCTTACAGGTGCTACATTTTCAATCCCTGTTAGCAGCTTAAATTCACAAGATGAGGTGCGTGATCCAAAAATTAAGAAGAGTTTTTTTAGTATCATGAACGAAACAGATGTGTTATCTGGTTCTATTATTGCTTTAGCTAAAACCGGAGGTACTGTTTCCATCACTATGAATAATATTTCGAAAGAATACGCCGGTGAAGTGAAAGTAGATGGTGAGCAAATAACATTTTTAACAACTCTTAATTTAATGGATTTTGATGGTCAAGAAGCCATGGATTCATTAGGTGTTGTTTGTGAAGCAAAACATACCGGTCCTGACGGAGTTAATAAATTATGGACAGATGTTGAAATCGCTGTAAAAACGACCTTGACAAAAACGTGCCAATAGATTCATTTGGAAGAAACGAAATGAGTAAAGTTGTTATTGTAACTGGGGGTGCGGGCTATATTGGCTCGCACACTGTGGTTGAACTGTTTCATGCTGGTTTTACCCCGGTTATTTTAGATGACTTCAGAAATTCGCAGCCGTGGATTATTGATCGGCTTGAGCAATTAATGGGAAGTAGACCGTTGGTTCATCAAGTGGATTGTCAGGATGCTATGGCGGTTGAAGCGGTATTTGCGCACTATGAAAATTGCGCTGGTGTGATCCATTTTGCAGCCGATAAAGCGGTAGGCGAATCGGTTGTGAATCCTGTTAAATATTACCAAAATAACGTAGGTTCGCTTTGTGTCATTCTCAATGCAATGAAACGGTTTAAAATCGAAAACCTTGTTTTTTCGTCTTCATGTACTGTGTATGGTGAAAGCGATCAGCCAATTGTGACTGAAGATAGTCCTGTTAAATCGGCCGCTTCTCCTTATGGTGATACCAAAATTACCTGTGAGAAAATCATTCACTTTCAAGTGGAAGCCGAGCGTGATTTGAAGGCCTTTTTATTGCGGTATTTTAATCCGATTGGTGCGCACCCTTCAGGACTGATAGGTGAATTACCGCAAGGAGTGCCGAATAATTTGGTGCCGTATATCACGCAAACTGCAAAAGGGATTCGTGAAAGGCTAACTGTTTTTGGAGGAGATTATCAAACAACAGACGGAACAAATATTCGGGATTATATTCATGTATGTGATTTAGCAAGGGCTCATGTTTTGGCTTTAAATAATTTGATTTCGAAAGAAGGATCTTTCTGTGATGTACTGAATTTAGGCACAGGTAAAGGAACTTCTGTATTGGAATTGATTCACACTTTTGAAGAAGTCAATGAGCTGAAATTGAAGTATACAATTGGCAAGCGCAGAAACGGAGATGTAGAGCAAATTTATGCGAATGCCCAAAAGGCGAAAGAGGTGCTTGATTGGTCCTGCGATTTTTCTTTGGGAGATGCGCTAAAACATTCGTGGGAATGGGAAAAAGGGATTAAAGAACGGACTTAATGAGCGAATAAGAAGAGGATGAAAAAATTAGTTACTTTAATAATCGTGTTGACTGCTTTTTTAGGAATAGGTCAAGAGCGTGATTCTACCGAAAATCCATTTGCAAAACGGAAACCAGGAATCATGCGTTTTTATACAGGTCTTCATGCGCCTGAGTTAGAGACAGCCGATAAATTTGATCGTTTTAATACCGATTTTTATTTCAACTCTTGGTTGGGTGATCGAAATGATGTGGAGACAAAATTTTACGCAATCGGTCATAATATTAATATGATGTTTGATATTCCTTTTTCAAAAAAATCACGCATGGGAGTAGCGATTGGTTTTGGATACAGCCATTTTAATATTAGACATCATGGAGCGTTTAGTTTTATTGAGGATCCAACTAATGCCGATTTAGCATATTCGAGTTATGCGCCTTACACGGGCGTAAAAAGATGGATTAACAGAACGGTCTTTAACTTTGTTGAAATACCCGTAGAAATTCGTTTTAGATCGAGAAAAGAGCGTAATAAATGGAAGTTTTACCCTGGTTTTAAGGCGGGTTTTATGGTTGAAAATTACTCAAAATGGCGCATTGATAACCTTGAGTTTAAAGAGTTCAATTTCCCCGATTTAAATCGATTTCATTATGGTCCAACACTGCGTATAGGACGTAATAATATCTTTCTCTTTGGTTATTATGACATGACTTTGTTGTTTACCAACGAAAATTCCAATAAATTGCAGCTTTTCTCTGCAGGGATAAGTATTGGGTGGTTTTAGGGAGATTCTTAGATGTTTAATGCGTTAACAATCGTTTATAACGCACTGCAAAATTTTCATGATCAATGACTAATTCGTCTTCCGTTAATTCTCTGATGTACGAGTGGTCAACAAGACAACCATCAACTTCAATAAAGTAAACTTCATCTTTTTGTGCGATACAAACTGTAAAATCGCGCCCTCGTTGACCCGATTTTTTATTCTTAAAGTAAAAATAGCCTGTCACAGCTGAAGATAAAAGTGAATCTGAACAATAGGAGTTGAAGATTTTTTTTTCTGAGATAAGATCAGTTTGCAAAAAAAGAGTGTCTTTTAGATTTGTGCTGTACCACTTCCCTGCGAGTAAATTAAGATCCATTAAATAGGCATTGGTATCCAAGGCTTTGTCATAGAATGGTTTGTATTCTGAATTTAATTCGTGAATTTTCAAGTCAGCGCCACAAAGTAATGTGTGGTATTGTGAATGGCCCTTTTTGTCACTGTCAATTATTTCAATCGAATGCTGACTCAGGTTGTAATTGATGCGAATTGAATCAGGACGAGTGGTAAATCCCACTTTGATCTCTCCATCATACCGACTAAGCCAAAAGTGGTCGTACTTCAATTCTCTTTTCAAGTTATGGTTTTTGTAGATCGGATAGGTCATGAAAATTTGCTCTCTGAGATAATCAATTTCTATCAGCGTGAGTTCGGCAGATATCTTACGATCATAAAGGCTGTCAATAGTTGAGTAAGGACTGAGTTCACCATCAGCTTGAACAACTTGCTTATGAAAGGTCTCTGTCCACGCGCTCATAGTCACTTGCACAATCAGTTTTGAATGAGCAAGTAAAATGAAGAAGAAAAAAAGAAGGTATTTCACAAAATGTCCTTAAAAATTGGTGTTCGTGTTTAGCATTTATCTTTTTCTAAGATAAAACAATTTTGGGGAGATAGGAGTAAAGGCGTAAAAAATGTAACTTGTCATATCCTCAAAATTGTATGCAATTAGCATATCGTGAAGAGGCAGTATCAAAAAAAGTCTATAATCGAGTTGTCAACTTTACCTCAACGATAACAAGATCGTCAACAAAATATAATTAATCCCTAATCCAAAAAATACAACCCAAGCCCATTTTTCTGCTCGCGTTAACTGTAACTTATTTTCTTGTAAATTTTTCATTTTATATATTTTAGTGTTGATTCAAATGTAGGGCAACACTCTTGGTTCTGAGAATTGTTTTACGCAAGGGAAATAGACTTTTTGCGTTTTTTGCAAAAGGATTCGCCCATTATTTTTAATTTCATAGTTGGTTTTGATCAAAAAATGTATCTTCAGCTCTATGTTAAAAGGACTCTTCGATTTTAGTGGTGCGCTCATTTTAGTCCTTGTACTGAGTCCTTTTTTAGTACTTGTTATGCTCTTCATTTGGCTTGCAGAGCGCAAATCAGCCCTCTTCGTCCAAGATCGTGTGGGGGTCAACAAAAGAATTTTCCGCATCTATAAATTCAGAACCATGCATGACGGTGAAATTACGCCAATTGGCAAAGTATTGCGGCGCACAGGCATTGACGAATTACCACAATTGCTAAATATCCTAATCGGTCAAATGAGTTTTGTGGGTCCACGCCCTTTAACTGTTGCAGATTTGGAGCGTTTAGGGTGGAATGATGATTTCCACAGCATGCGTTGGGAGGTAAGACCGGGTATTGTTGGATTGGCGCAGTTAACACCGGTTTGCCATAAAAAAATGAGTTGGTTTTATGATGTCGTCTACATTAAGAAAAGAACAATTTGGCTGGATATAAAGATTGTACTTATCGCAGGAATCATTCCTTTGGTTGGCAAACAAAAAGTAAAAAATTGGATTCATGGAGTACGGTAAATTTGATGTATTGGTAAACGGAATGGGTAATATTGGAACAACAATTGCCAACCTCCTTTTGCGTTTTCAAAAAGATTTACAGATTAATCAGGTCTATATTGCAAAGCGATCTTTCAGTTTATGGAATAAGGTAGAGCGTGATTTTTTAGTTGAGCAAGGCGCAATTATTTGTGCGCAAAAGCCACAAGTAGGCCACCTGACAATAAAAGAAATTTTGCCTAAAATCCACTATATTTTTGAAGCCACCTCAAATGGAGTGGGCTTGTCCAATAAGGTGCATTACGAACAGTTGCCCAATTTGATAGGAACATCAGCCCAAGGCAGTGAAAAAACATATGGCGTTCCGTTTATGACAGGCGTAAATGACGACGTGATACGGGGAGTAAAATTTGTGAATATTGTTTCCTGTAATACACATGGCACAGCTGCTTTGCTTAAGACTTTTTGTGGCGATTCTTTGGAAAATTTAAAACAGGCAGATGTTGTTGTCGTGAGACGATCAGAAGATATAGGAAACCACGAACGGTTGGTCAGTGCAAACGTCGTCGCACGTCATTTAGATGCGGTAGCAGGAACGCATCACGCAATAGATGTAATTGATTTGTACAAAACGGTGAATTGTTCTTGTTCACTCACCTCAAGTGATATCACTACGCCGAGTCAGTTGATGCATTCGGTAAGGTTTAATATTGAATTGAAGACCGAATCGGAGCAGTCGATCAATGATTTAATTGCTCGACAAGAATTTATCGCAAACTCTGCGAAATTTGACTCGAATGTTATTTTTGAATTGGGAAGAAGATATGGCTTTAGTGGACGCATCTATTCACACGCCATCATTATTGCGGACAATATATTGGTCGAAAAGAAACGGATTAAAGGATGGGCTTTCGTTCCTCAAGAGGGAAATAGTATTTTATCTACCTTGCACGCCTATTTATTGCAACTGAACATCCCAAATTTGGAACAGATCTTTGACAAGTTGAAGAAAGAGTTAATCCGAAGCGAATGGTAGTTAATTGATACCTTTAGCCGTTTTGATTTGCTCGTAAGCAGCTAGAATCAATTGAAATTTTTCTTTTGCTACGTTCAGTTGCGTTTCACCCAAATGCCCTAACTTATCGGGGTGATGAATTTTAGCTAAGCGACGAAAAGCCTGTTTAAGTTCTTTCTCTGTGCAGGTTGAATCAAGATCCAAAAGGTCATAGGCCGAATGAAGGGAAGATGTTGAGGTAGATGGGCGCGACGATTGATAATGAGATTGCTCTTCCTGCTGTTCACGCTTAAAAGTAAACAAACGATAAACCGTAAATACTGTTGTTGAACGAATGCGTGCCTTTTTTACAACGCGATCAATAAATTGAGATTCCTGTTGCGTTAAAATACCATCCGCCGTTACAATGGAAATTAATAGGTAGAGTAGATGTCCTTTTGCAGCATGATCAAATTCTTCATGAATGATGCCACAGCATTTATCAATCGGGATAGGTTGGTTTAAATAAGATTCATACGTTTTAAAATGTTCTGCAACCTTCTTTTTTGAAAAAGCTTTTTCCAACTGGAATCGAATGCGTGCCTCCTCACTTGTCGAGATCTTTCCATCTGCCATAGATGCCGCAGCGGCTAGTTGGAGAATAAGATCAATGAAGGTTTTCTCACTTTTCAGGAAACCTTTATGCTTTAGTAGATAAGCATGCCGAAGAGAAGTGTACATTAGATAGAGGAAGAGTGCAAGCACCGCTAGTAGTACACCAACTATAAGGCGGCTGATGAATTCTTTTTGAGGTATCAAAGCCCCGATTAGAAAGCCAATTAAAATGGCCCATCCTGAAAAAACGAAACGCGGCATAAATTAGTTATTAAAGCAACAATCCAAATCCCTGGATTTTTTTCATATCAAAATTTTGAAGTCTAAAATTAAATAAATTCGGTGCCAAACCATTATTTAATCTGATTAATCAAGAATAAACGAAGTTTCTTGTCGTGATAACAACATGCGTTTTCTACACTAATTCTGACTATCTTGTGGCTAAAGATTAGTAGCATGTTAGAAAATATTGACACAAAAGGACCTTCGGCGTTAGATAAAGACACGATTAAAAAAGAGAATAAATTATTGATTGGAAAAATTGAAGAGTTGCAACGGATTTTATATGCAGAATCAAAACATTCTCTTCTCATAATTCTGCAAGGTTTGGATGCCGCCGGAAAAGATGGCACTGTAAAAAGTATTCTTGGTAGTGTCAATCCTTTAGGCTGTAATGTCTACTCGTTTAAAAAACCGACTGAAGAGGAATTTGGACACGATTTCCTATGGCGTGTGCACAAGATCGTCCCCCGAAAGGGTATGATTCATATTTTTAATCGTTCACATTATGAGGATATTTTGGTTCCTTCGGTTGAAGGATATTATGGAAAAGAACGAATTGAACGAAGATATGAACATATCAATAATTTTGAAGCACTGCTAGCCGATCATGGGACAAAGGTCTTGAAATTTTATTTGCACATTTCTAAAGAAGAACAATTGGAACGGCTAACAGAACGAATCGAAAATCCAGAAAAGTATTGGAAACATAATGATGGTGATTGGGAGTCTAGAGAAAAATGGGATGCTTATATGAAGGTATACGAAACGCTTTTTGAGAAATGTAATCAGCCCGAATGGCATATTATTCCTTCGGATAGAAACTGGGTAAAAGTGAATGCAATTGCCAAAGTTGTTTTGCAAACATTGGAAGCACTGAATCCGAAATGGCCTCAACTAGAAACCGAGAGATTTGATTAATTAGTGGATTCAACTCTTACTATAAGACCCTAACTTGTGTCTGAAAGACGAAGAAGGATTTGTCCTTGTCAATTTTGTTAAATTGGTATTTTAATTTTTGACTTGATTTACGGGCAATATCGATCAGTCCTAAACTCGCTTGCCCATTTTCAGTGAGCGTATTGTTGGTTATACCTTGTTTATACAGTTGCTGTAATTCCTCGTAGTTTTTCTTATTAACGTTTTCTATTAAATCAATTATTGCCCGCTCACTTGTGTTATCAATGACGTTTCCGGTTGATATTTTAAGTGTG